>Ga0213835_100097_pt1 | contig 114374 bp, 103 predicted proteins | sample SWPATP01_FD_160576 | JGI IMG/M metagenome (GOLD analysis project Ga0213835, IMG submission 160576) | Coastal seawater microbial communities from Marineland, Florida, United States - SWPA TP0 #1 | ecosystem: Environmental > Aquatic > Marine > Coastal | place: USA: Florida | collected 2016-08-05 | reverse complement strand
AATTTTAATTAAGTTAAACTAGTAGTTCGTGTGCTTTTTTTAAAACGCACAATGGAAAATTTAGTTTTTATTATTTTGGCAAAAAAAGGAGGGTCGCCCCTCAGTTTTTTTTCACAAACAAGAATAACTATTAAATTAGAATTTACAAAAAAATAAGGGGGTAATATGGGAAAATTCTTTCTTTAGGTTCGTTACCCAAAAGGATTTCAAAATATTATTGAATTTGGGCCACTTCGTTTTTATTGGCCAATTGACCACAGGCGGCATCTATATCCTGTCCTCTGGATTTTCTGACCTTGGCGATGATGCCCTGCTCTTCCAATATCCGCACATACATATCTACTGCTTCTTGGGAAGCTTGTCTGAACTCTCCCTCATCGATGGGGTTATATTGGATAATATTGACCTTGGAGGGGATAATTTTACAGAATTTGGCCAGGGCTTTGGCATGTTTTTCATCATCATTTACCCCATCCCAAATGACGTATTCGTAAGTTACCTTTCTTTTGGTTTTTTGATACCAATACTTCAAAGCCTCTGCCAAGTCCTCCAAGGGATTGACCTCATTGATAGGCATCAACCTGCTTCTGGTTTCATTAATGGCGGAATGTAGGGAAATGGCCAGATTAAACTTCACCTCATCATCCGCCATTTTTTTAATCATTTTTGGAATGCCCACAGTAGAGAGGGTAATTCTTCTGGGGGCCATTCCCAATCCTTCCGGTGCGGTGATTTTATCAATGGCCTCGATGACATTGTTGTAGTTGAGCAAGGGTTCACCCATTCCCATAAACACAATATTGGTCAATGGACGGTTGAAATAGGTTTCTGCCTCCTCTTTGATCGCTACCACCTGATCATAGATTTCATCAGGGTTGAGGTTACGCATTCTTTTGAGACGGGCAGTGGCGCAGAAATTACAATCTAAGCTACAGCCCACTTGGGAAGACACACAGGCAGTGATTCTTTTCTCTGTGGGAATCAATACAGATTCTACAATTTTATCGTCATACAGCTTGACCGCATTTTTAATGGTGCCGTCCACCGAATGTTGCATCAGGTCAACCTTGACATGGTTGATGGAAAAGTTGGCTTTGAGCATTTCCCTGGTTTCCTTAGAGATATTGCTCATGTCATCAAAATTTTTGAGAGACTTATTCCATAGCCAGTCATATACCTGCTTGGCACGGAATTTTTTATCTCCTTGTGCTACAAAAAATTCCTCCAGCTGTGTCAGGGTCAACTTTCTGATGTCTCTTTTTTCGGTACTTTCCATGGTACAAAGGTAAGTAAATTAAACCCGAATTGGATACTCACAGTTCCAGTTGCCTCCTGTACATCTGAATGGTATTTTCCAATCCGAAGTAAAGGGCATCACAGACCAGGGCATGCCCGATGGAAACCTCATCCAAAAAAGGAATGCGCTCTTTCAGGAATTTCAGGTTGTGAAGGTCCAGATCATGCCCTGCATTGAGGCCCAAGCCCAGTTCTCTGGCCAGGAGGGCTACTTCAACATAGGGCTTTACTGCTTTTTCTTTATCTGAGGGAAATAAAGTAGCATAGGGTTCCGTGTATAATTCCACTCTGTCTGTCCCTGTTGTCTTAGCGGGCTCAAAATATTTGGGTTCGGGGTTGATAAAAATAGATACCCGGGTACCACTTTCTTTCAGTTCCGCGACAATGTCTTTCAACAGTTCCTGATGGGTGATGGTGTCCCAGCCATTGTTTGAGGTAAGTACATGTGGGGGATCCGGCACCAGGGTGGCTTGTGCCGGTTTTACCTTTTTGACAAGCTCCATGTAGCGTTTATCAGGATAGCCTTCAATATTAAATTCCGTATGAAGTACAGGAGCCAAATCCAATACATCTTGGTAACGGATGTGTCTTTCGTCGGGTCTTGGGTGAACAGTGATGCCTTGAGCACCGAAACGCTCGCAGTCCAAAGCCACTTTTACTACATCAGGATTGTTGCCGCCACGGGCATTACGCAGGGTAGCGATTTTGTTAATATTTACACTGAGTTTGGTCATTTTCCTAAATTATAGGGTATTTTTGTACAAATTTACACCTATAACACAAAGAACAAGACAATGAGTTTAAAGGCAAGTGTAGAAAGTGAAATTAAAAAGGCCATGCTGGCCAAAGACAAGGACAGATTAAGGGCATTAAGGGCCATCAAGTCTTTGATTTTGTTGGAGGAGACGAAAGGAGGCGCTACCGGTGAAATCTCTGAAGAGGAGGAGTTGAAGTTGTTGACCAAAGCGGCCAAGCAAAGAAAAGACTCTGCCGATATCTACAAGCAGCAAAACAGGGAGGACCTGTATGCAGTAGAAATGGCCGAATTGGAGATCATCAATGAGTTTTTACCAAAGCAGCTTTCGGAAGAAGAGTTGGAGATAGCACTTAAAAAAATAATTGCTGAAGTAGGGGCTGAAGGGCCAAAAGATATGGGTAAGGTGATGGGAGCTGCCACTAAAGCATTGGCAGGAAAGGCAGATGGAAAACTGATTTCCCAGAAAGTAAAAGCGCTATTGGCATAAAACATTGGAGGCCATTGATATTGTCATATTGGTTTTTCTAAGCATTGGTGCATATAGCGGCTACAGACAAGGGCTATTTATCAGCATCTTGTCTGTAGTCGCTTTTATTGTTGCACTGATTTTGGCTTTTCATCTGATGGATTGGGGGGCACAGCGCTTGGCCCAGCATGTCACCGAATTGACCTTCGCCCTTCCATTTATGGCCTTCCTGATGATTTTTTTAGGGGTGATATTAACCATTAGGGCTTTGGCTTTTTTGGTGAAGAAAACCTTGGATTTTACCATTTTGGGGCCTGTTGACAATGTAGCAGGGGGGATTTTGGGTGTCATTAAGACTGCCTTTATCTTAAGCCTGTTGCTATGGATTGCTGATTCCTTTGAATTTAAAGTTACAGATGAATGGACCGAAGGTTCTCAGACCTATGCTTTGATCCGGCCTTTGGCTCCTGTGGTGATCACCTTTTTAGACGCATATACACCCATTATTTCAGAATCGGTACAATCCATTCAAACTTTGGTGAAATTTAGTGCTGATGGTTCTGCTGATTGATAATTTCGATTCTTTTTCCCACATGCTGGCAGATTACCTCCGCCAATTGGGCATGGAGCTGCATATTGTCCGCAATGATGTGGATCCGAAATCCTTGTTGGATAGAGACTGGGAAGCCTTGGTGTTATCTCCTGGACCGGAAACCCCTGAAAAAGCGGGTAATATGATGGCCATTTTGGAGCAATATGTGCATGAAATTCCAGTATTGGGTATCTGTCTGGGGCATCAGGCCTTAGGTCAGTTTTTTGGGGCTTCTTTGGAAAAAGGAAAACAGCCGGTACATGGAAAAGTCCATCAGGTTTTTCAAAAACAAGCACATCCTTATCTGGAAGGATTGCCCCAACAATTCCATGTGACCCGTTACCATTCCCTGGAGATCAGGAATCTTCCCCAAGAGTTGGAAGTATTGTTGGAAACCGATCAAGGGGAAGTTATGGCTTTTGCCCACCATCAGCTCCCCATAATGGGCATTCAATACCATCCTGAGGCCTACCTTACGGAGTTTGGCCTTGAAATTTTGGATAATTGGTGGAAGGAGTGTCTGGCATCTAAGGTGAAAATTTACTTCTGAGAATTCAATATTTAGGGGAAAAGTACAGAAAGGGTAATGTCAAATTTTAAAATCTCAGGGTGACGCATTCAGTTATCTCCATTGATTAAGCGTTTGATTTTCTTTACTTTTAACAGAAACTTTGACGCACATGAAAAAAACGCTGCTTCTCTATTTCTCATTTTTTATTTGCATGTCCCATGCTTTTGCCCAATCAGCTTCTGTTGGTAAGGGGGGTCCTGAAGTTGAGCATTTTGAGTTTGTTTTTCAGGGGAAAATGCCCTTTGAGCAGTGTCATGCCTCCTCTATTGAGTCGCTCGGAAATGGACAATACATGATGGTTTGGTTTGCAGGGACGCATGAAAAAAACGACGATGTAGGTATTTGGATGGCCAAGGGAAGTCCTGGTTCCTGGTCAGTTCCCCAGTTGCTGGTTAAAGTGAGAGATGATGCACATTGGAACCCTGTGCTTTTTCAAACCACAACGGGCAGACTTATACTTTTCTTCAAGGTGGGCAAGGAAATAGATGATTGGGAGACCTGGTGGATGTATTCTGATGATGCAGGGAATTCCTGGTCAAATCCTGAGGAATTGGTGGAGGGAGATCGGGGAGGAAGAGGACCTGTAAGAAATCATATGTTGGTGCTTTCCAATGGGAATTGGTTGGCCCCCGCTTCTATTGAAAAGAACAGGGTGTGGAACGCATTTGTGGATACCTCCAAGGACCAAGGGAAGACTTGGGTCAAATCGGATACACTACAGCTTGACCGGCAATTGGTGGTTGGGGAAGGGGTGATACAGCCCGCATTATGGGAGTCCTCCCCTGGTCAGGTACACATGCTGTTGAGGACATCCGCAGGGAAGATGGGCCGGTCTGATTCCAATGATTATGGAGCCACCTGGTCTCCAATGCACCTGACCGAACTTCCCAATAACAATTCGGGTATAGATGTGGCTCATATTGGAGGAAAGACATTGGCGCTTGCCTATAATCCTGTAGGGAAAAACTGGGGCCCCAGATACCCCATGACCTTGGCCATTTCAGAGGATAATGGGCATTCTTGGCCAATCAAAATAGATATTGAAGTTGGGGAAGAAGGCAATGAGTTTTCCTATCCTTCTTTGATTTATGAAGAAGGGTATTTGGTCTTGTGCTATACTTGGAACAGGACCAATATACGGTTTGTGAAGATTAGGATGTAATTAGGGTTAAAGGTTAAGGGTTAAAGGTTAAAGGTTAAAGGTTAAGGTGTGTCCTGCCCAAATAAAAAATAGGCTGTCCCGATTTATGAGACTGCCTATTTTTTTATCAAATTTTTGTATTTCTATTCTTTTAGATCATTCCCAAGACTGACCTTCTAAAATCCACATCTTGGTACATTGTACATTGTACTTGGTACAATCCCTCTAGACATTAAACGTAATTATTCAACATCACCGGCATCACCAGCATCAGGATGTCTTCGTTTTCAGAAGTGTCTGAAGGTACAATCAGGCCTGCACGGTTAGGAGCGGAGAATTGAAGGGTCACCTGCTTGCTGTCCAGGTTGTTCAACATTTCTACCAGGAATTTGGCATTGAAGCCGATTTCAATGTCCTCTCCATCATGCTCACAGGAAAGCCTTTCGTTGGCTTCATTGGAAAAATCCAAGTCCTCAGCTGAAATCTGAAGTTCGCTGCCTGTCAATTTCAGTCTTACCTGATGGGTAGTTTTATTGGCATATATGGCGATCCTTCTCAGTGAACCCAAGAAGTCCAACCTGTCGATAGTCATGTGGTTAGGGTTGTCCACTGGAATGACATTTTCATAATCCGGGAAACGCTCATCAATCAGTCTACAGATCATTTTGATACTGTTGAACTTGAAGTAAGCATTGGAGCTGTTGAATTCCACAGAAACCGGGACATTCTCGGAAGGCAAGGTGGATTTCAATAAGTTTAGGGCCTTTCTTGGGATAATCAGACTTGCTGCATCTGCAGAAGCAACATCTACACGGCGGTACCTGACAAGCCTATGACCATCTGTAGCTACAAAAGTAGCATTGGTGGCACTCAGGTTGATATATACACCGGTCATGGATGGCCTCAGTTCATCATTGCTGGTAGCAAAAATGGTATTGCTGATCGCAGAGCTCAATACTTCAGTGGACATGTCCACGGCAGTGGCATTGGTCACTGTAGGTATTTTGGGGAAATCTGTGGCATTCTCACCGGCAAGCTTGTAGCGGCCGTTGTCAGAGCTGATTTCTATACTGTAGGTATCGTGATCAATACTGAAAGTGACCGGTTGCTCAGGTAGGTTTTTTAGTGTTTCAATCAGGATTTTCGCAGGAACTGCAATATTTCCATCTTCTTTTGCTTCTACCTCGATTTCAGTCATCATGGATGTCTGCAGGTCTGAGGCGGTGATGGTCAATTTTCCATCTTTGATTTCGAAAAGAAAGTTTTCAAGGATAGGAACTACTGGGTTGGTGGTCACCACGCCATTAATGGCAGAAAGCTGCTTCAAAAGGGCAGAAGAAGAAACAATAAATTTCATATAGAAAGGGCTTATGTTTTTTGCTGTAAATTGAACAGGGTAAATTTATAAATAAAATTATAAAAGCAGCCTTTCAGGCTCAAAAAACCTTGAAATAATCAAAGCTGATACTTCGAACCCTAAGCTGGCATTTTATATTTAGTACATCAGGTAAATTTCCGTTTTCTCAGGTAAGACCAAATTAGGCCAATAACAATAAAGAAAGCCACCGGTCCCAGGATATTGAGTGCTTGCCATTTGGTTTTTTCCTCCCTGACTTTTAGCTTATTCAAGGGCCTGATCTGTAGGGTTTTGGTACGGGTGGCCATGATACCATCCGGTTCCAACAAATAGTTGACCGCATTATGTAACAAAGTTCGGTTGGCATATTGGGTATTGTTGAAGGGATCTTCTCCAATCGGCAAAGGATTGCCGTCCAAAAAGCTCTTTTGACTTTTAAAGAGTTTTCCTGTTCCGGCTACTAATACCCTTCCCCCATTGGACATTTCCTGATAGGTACTACGATCCACTCCATCTGGCAGGAACCTGTTTCTAAATAGGGAATTGAATTGGCCTTCCAGCAGATATAGCAAGGGCAAATTGCTCAGGCCAAAGGCTTCTATGTCCGGTTCTTTGGCCATGTCTTCAAAGGCGATCCTTACCGGTGCATTTAATTTTCTACTAACCTCTGATCCAAAAATTAAAGGGGTTTTGGTAATCCCATCGGCTTTGACTGTGTCTAAGGAACTGCTGAAACGAAACATGACCTGATCCAGCCCCTTGGTGATGGGGTGTTTGGCCATGCGGCCTGCCGCTATGTAAAAAGGCCAAGGCAATGGAACGATTTGTTCCTCGTCACCAAAGTAACCTGCTACCACAGGATAATAACCAAAGTTCAGGTCCTGAATCAGATCCCTGTTGACACGAATACCATAACGGAATAGCAGTTGGTCCAGCCCATGTTCCAATGGCAAAGCCACCGTGCCATCACCGCCTGCTTTTTCCAGGTCATAGTCCATGGCATCTATCAGGAAAATGAGGTTTCCGCCTTTCATCAGGTATTGGTCTAGGATATAGATCTCTTTATCTGAAAAACTCTCCCTAGGCCCGGCTACAATAACAATATCAAAAGGATCCAAGTCCTCTGGTTTGGTGGCCTGTTCTAGGGGTATTTTGAAGACTTCATGAAAATCAACCAAGGCTTCTACTATCCCAAAACCCTCATCCTCCTCCATTTCGCCTTTTCCTATGGTCATACCAATGGAAAACTCTTTTTCCGTGCTGATCTTTCGGATGGCTTGAATCAGCTCATATTCCAGATTTTCTATGGAGTGGTTCAATTTTTCATCTGGTCCCATGCCCCTTTCTCCCTGAAGCAATAGGGCGCCGGTTTCATAGGTCTCATTTCTCACCACAACGCCAGGAAAGATCAAGCGGGTTTTTTGTCCCCCATCTTCGGTAATGAATAAGTTGGTGGGATTGATGCCGTATTCAGCCAATCCTACGATATAGTCCTCACGGATATCTGCAGGAAGGTTGAGGGGATCTTCGTAATAAAAGCTGATTTTATAAGGACTATAGGCATTGAAAGTACGGATGGTCTCTTCTATCGAGCGCTGCAATCTACGCATGCCCCCGGGGAGTTGTCCCGTGAGTAAGATTTCCACTTCCACAGGACCATCCAAAGCTTTCAAAGCAGCGATGCTGGATGGATGAAGACTGTACCGCTTTTCTTCCGTCAGGTCAAGCCGGAAAGGGAAAATTCTTACAATCACCCAAATTAACAGGATGCTGCCGAAAAGCAGGAGCAGATTTTTAGATTGGGGAGAAAGTGTTCCTTTTTTCATTTTTTTCTAATGATTATTCCCGTAAGGCCCAACATCAAGACAATAATCATAAGGAAATAGCCCAGATTTTGGCCATCAATCACACCTCTCGCCATGCTCTGGTAATGGTAACTCAAACTCAGTTCCTCTAAAAAGAGCGCCAATGGGCTCATAATATTGAGTTGTACCAAGGCTGTGAGTCCAAAATACATCAGAAAGCAGATGAAAACACCCCAAACAAATGCCACCATTTGATGGGAAGTCAGCGAAGATCCCAAAATGCCAATGGATGCAAAAACTGCCCCTATCAAGACCAGCCCTATCCAAGAGCCAAAAAAACCTGCATGGTCAATATTGCCTCGAGGCTCGCCTAATTCCACCATGCTGAAGTAATAGATCAAGGTAGGTAACAGGGCGATAACGATCAGGCTTAATGCCGCTAGGTATTTGGCCAGGATGATTTTATTGATGGATAAGGGTGAGGTCATGAGCAGTTCCCAGGTTCCTGACCTTTTTTCCTCAGCAATCATTTTCATGGTGATGGCCGGAATTAAAAACAAAAATACATAAGGAGTATAGAAGAAAAGGGGTTCCAGGTCGGCAAAGCCATATTCCAAAACAGAAGTGTCAGGAAAAACCCATACTATCAGTCCTATGGAAACCAGGAAGACAGAAAGTATCAGGTAGCCACTGAGGTTGCTGAGAAAACCATTAATTTCTTTCCAGTATAAGGCACGCATCGTTAACTGCTTTGGGTGATTTGGTGAAAAATACTTTCCAAATTGCGTTCTTTAACCTGAATGCTGAGTAGGTTGAGTCCTTTTTCCTGAAGCACTTGCAGGGTTTGCTTGCGACCTTCATGGCTATCTTCCACCGCGATTTGGATGGCTGTTTGTTCTTGGTTGTGAAAAGAAACCGTTCCAATTGTTGCAAACCATTCCAATTCCAACTTTTCTTCTACCTCTAAGAGCAAAATGGATTTTCCGGAAGCCTGTTTCAGGTTTTTCAATTGGTCAGCAGCTACGATTTTCCCCTTATTGATGATCACCACCTGGTCGCAAAGCATTTCTACTTCCTGCATGATATGGGTGCTTAGGATAAGGGTTTTGTTCTGGCTGATGTCCTTGATAAGTCTCCTTATTTCGACCAACTGATTGGGGTCGAGTCCTGTGGTAGGTTCATCTAAAATGATCACCTTTGGGTCATGGATCAGCGCTTTGGCCAGTCCCACCCGCTGCCGGTAGCCTTTTGAGAGTTGACCGATTTTTTTTTGGGCCTCCCTTTCCAGTCCACAAAGGGTAATCATATCCGCTATGCTGGATTGAAGGTTTTTACCGGACATGCTGTATAGTCCACCGATAAAGGATAAAAACTCTTTGACATACATGTCGAGGTATAAGGGATTGTGTTCAGGCAGGTAGCCAACCATACGGCTGATTGCTTTGGGTTCTTCTAAAACAGATAGTCCATGGATTTTTACATCTCCTTCATCTGGCAAGAGGTAACCGGTAGCAATTTTCATGGTGGTGGATTTCCCTGCCCCATTGGGGCCTAAAAAGCCAAGGATCTGACCTTTTTCCGCTTTAAAGGAAATGTTGTCTAAAGCTTTTTGTTGCCCGTATATTTTACTCAGTTGGATTACTTCTAAGGACATGCAGTGCAATTTATGGGGCTAAAATAGGCAGAATTATGAAAGTCTAAAAACCAAAAAAGGCTTCAATGAAGCCCCTGTGAAAGAAAGTCAAGCCAAAAGCTGACTGTCTCGATTGATATTAAACCTTACAAGTGCTAATATAAGCCAGAGAAACCGATTTTGCAAATTCTGGCTTTTTGCGTTTTAACAAAAAAGGAACTTGTTTCGGTCAAAGAATTATAATGAACTACAAAATTATAATGAACCACAAAAGTGACAAAAGGGGACAAAAGAGGGTGATTCAAAGAGGGTGTGGGACTGGAAGGGCTTTTGTGACTATTGTGTCCTTTTGTGTTTAAAAATATGAGCATGTTTCAGGCAAAGAATTATAATGAACCACAAAAGTGACAAAAGGAGACAAAAGAGGGTGTTTCAAAGAGGGTGTGGGACTGGAAGGACTTTTGTGACTGTTGTTTTCTTTTGTGTTTAGAAAAGATAGGATTCAGACAATATTATTATCATAGGTAAAAAAGAGGACTTCTGATTTTGGAAACACCAAGAAAGACGAAATTATTGAACCACAACTTGTCCCGAAAATCGGGAAAAGTGACAAGAGGGAACAAAAGTGGGTGTTTTCATTTGGGGTGTGGGACTGGAAGGGCTTTTGTGACTGTTGTTTTCTTTTGTGTTTATATATAGTTTTCAGGCTTTGATTTTTTTAGTCATCAAAACTGATATTGATAAAACTGGCGATGCCGAAGCGGACGCCACTTCTGAGGTAATTACCATTTTCAAAACCGGCACCAAACTCTACCCTGAAAATGCGGAAAAGGTTATCCAGTGAATATCCCAACTCCCAGTAGTGTGGTGAATTTTGTGTTTTGAGGTAGTTGAAGAAAATGTTTTCCCTGACACCGGAGAAACGCAGCATGGGCAGTTGGGTCAACAGGAATTTCCTAAACTGGTAATGCACAATGGTACTGACATATTCTGTTTGGGTACTGTAGCGGTAATAATCCATAAACCGGTAATTGGCCGCCACCCCCATATTGGCAAAAATGGTCCTGTTACCCCCAAAATGTTTGAAGTCCATGAAGTAAACCCGGTTGTTGTTCAAAAAGCTTCCTGCCTTTAGGTTAAAATCCAGTTTGCCGCTAACCCCAAAATTAAAAAAGTGCTCTATTCCTGCTTCCAGCCAATCAAAATCTGCAGCCAGGGGATCATTGACCAAAGAAGGGATAGCCTTGGTATAATGCAGGTTGACCAATGGGGCAGAGCTGAAGATGGGCCTTTTGCGTCCATTTCGGATACTGTATTTCAGTCCGGGACGCCATTCAATGGAGTTTTGCCAAATAAAGGCCCTGTGGTCCTGGAAGGTTCCCGGTTCTGCTTCAACATTGTCCGGTTGATTAGGGGTATACACCCGCTCAGGGCGGTTATACCAACTGTAATCACTGTTATTCTCCAGGTGTGTCCTTTGGGCGTAGGTAATGCTTCCCCTGTAAGTCAGGGATTCATTGAACCTTTGGTAGAAATAACCCTTGATAAAATCCTGTTCATAAAGTTTCATGAAATTCTGCCTCAGGAACAAGGAATAGAGGGCATTGACCTGTTCAGAGATAGGATTGTCGGCATTGAACTGAAAAATATATTTTCCACCTGTTAGACCAAAGCTATGGGCTTTGGGTCCTCGTGTAACGGATCTTCTTATTTCAAGTTGGCCATAAGGTTGTTGACTGGAAAAACCATACCGGAACTCCGGCCGGAAGTTCCATGACCTGACATGGTTGGTGACAGAATCAGCCATTTTGGTGGATTTTTCTATCCTGTAAAAGCCGGCCAGTCCAAACTTGAAACCTTCTACTGTATTAAAGGAAAACCTTGTGAGATTACTGTGGAATCCTGCAGACCTTCCTTTTCCAAAATAGTACCGCCCTCCTGTCAGGATATCTCCCGGGCTGAATTTCCTTCTGGATTTTCTGGCCACAGTATCCACTTCTGATGTTTTTGCAGCTTCCACTACCGCTAGGCTATCGTCCCTTTGGTAACCCCTGATTTCCTCTTCGGTGAGTTTGACAGGTCGGATACTGTCCCAGTAATCCAAACTTCTTTTGGTTGCCATGGAGTCAATATTATAGGTTCTTTCCGATACGACTTCTAAGTCCTCCCTTTCTTTTTGGGCCTCCTTTTCATATGCATTGACCATTTTCCGGAAATCCTTGCGGGTCATTTGATCCGCTTGGGCCATTTGTTCCAGGGTACTCAGGCTTTTATCCAACTTTACCACATCTTTTGGGACTTCATCTACCTTTTCATCAATGATTTTGGTTTCAACCAATAGGTCCGGGTTGAGGGTGATTTGGTAATCTTTGGTGGAGGCCAGGTATTGGTATTCACCTGCAAACCCAAAAATCTTTCCGCTAAAGGTGTAAGTGTGGGTGGAAGGCATCCATACATTTTCCGCTACCGGTTGATAGAGTTGCTTGATGCCAATTTGAAATCCCAAAAGAGAAGTGGTCAAATCCAGGCTATGGATAGCCCATAAATTTTCTATTATATATATGTGTCCTTCAAAAACCCGCTCTCCTCTTGACCTAGGGGTGACCCTGACCTTATTGATCATCACATCTCCCTCTATAAAAGAACCTTCGTATTTAAATCGGTAATAGGCAAATGCTGAAGGGGAAAGGGGAGAGACCGCCTCATTGATTTTTGGGTTGTAAAAACTCGTGGCAATGTAAGGAGCAGGGGAGATGTTATTGTCATCTCCAGTGGTCCGGATGCTGATGACCTTTTCTTCGACAGTGTTGGGTTGGCGGAAGGTGATTTGGGAAACAGATTCCGTAGTATAGGCCTCATTGAGTTTGAAACCATCTTTTTCCAGCTCTTTTTTCAGGAAAAAGGGGGCATTGGTTAGTTTTCCTGTGCCTTTTAAGTAAACCATCATGCTGTATTCCTGCACTTGTAGCCTGTGGAATTTGGCTTTGGAAATGGCTTTTCTCATAATGGTCAATGCCGGATCTTCCTGGTTGGTTTTTACCGTGACTTCCTGTAGGGCATATACCTGTTCTTTCAAAGTGAAATCAAGGGTAACCCAGCCTTCCTGCACAAGGGCTGTTTTTACCTCTGTGGCAAAGCCCAGGTATTGGGCGACTACATCATAGGCCCCGGTCCTGAGTTTTAATTCAAACTCCCCGTTTTGATTGGCAGGTATGCCTTCTCCAATATTCCTGATATAAATAGAAGCAAATGGCAGTGGTTCTCCTTTCTCGTTGAGCACTTTTCCTCTAATCCCTTGGGCTAGGAGTGCTTGCGTAAAAATCAGGAGAAGCAAACAGGTGATTGTGAAAATAAATGGCTTCTTAGCAGGCATCATTTAAATAAAAATCAAGTGTGAAATCCTTTTGAATGCTTTATGATCTTGCTGATCAATGGTATAAAGTTACAAGAGCTTGAAGATAAATAGTAATGTGAAGGTTTAGAAAAATATTTTTATATTTTTAGTTTTTTTAACATATAATTTAATAGTTTGCTAAAAAAAAGGCACCATGAAAAAACTTACTTTACTTTCCATCTTTTTGATGTGCATGCATTTCTCATTTGCCCAGAAAGCGGAATTTGGAATAAGGTTGGGCCCTAGCCTGACCACTTTTGGTGGAGGAGATTTTAATTTTTATGAATTTAGGTTTGGTTTCCATGCCGGGGCTTTCGTAGGGTTGGAGCTGTCTGATAAATTGGTCTTTGAACCCGGTATCCAATTTGCGAGAAAAGGTGCGACTAGTCCAATCATAGGAGCGGGAGCTATCGGCTTGAGGAATGATTACCTGGATTTTCCCTTGTTATTAAAGTTGCGAACAGGCGAAACCTTTTATGTTTTTGTGGGGCCACAACCCTCCTTCCTATTGAATTCTGCCTTGGTGTTTGAAGAACCAGGGAATAAGGTCACCTTAAAAGGTGGTGCATTGACGGATTTATGGCTCGGATTTGATTTTGCTGCTGTTTTGGGGTTTGGTATAAATATCAAAAAAGGCTTCGGTGTTCAGCTAAGCTATGAACATGGGGTAACCAATATATCGAAAGATGACAATTTATTCAATAGAGGATTTAAATTGTCCTTTCATAAAAGTTTTTAGAAATACATAAGCCCACACTACAGTAAAGTCGATACAATTGGTAGGGAATTGAGGATAAAAGTATGTTTAGGCGAAAAATATTACAAATCTCCATGTATGTCCACATTTTCAGCTTTCTCTGGTTTGCCCGTAAAATCTTATTTGGATTTTCACTTTTTTAATAAAAACGAAAAATTTTAACTATTCGAAAAGTTCAAACGTTTTCGGTTGCGAATATTGTAATTGAATTCACATTTTTTTATCAATTGACGAAAAATACCTTTATTCTGTTAACAGGATGAAGTCCAAAACGGCCTTGGGGCAATTGTTAAATTTTGCAAAATTAAATTTAAACAATGATTTTAGATTTGAAATTAACTATAGAAACCATTTCGTTTTTTTCAAAACAACAAACCCTATGAGAAATTATTTACAAAAAATGAAAGCATTGTCGCTGATTGCCTTATTGATGGTATTCAGTATATCAGCGGCTTTTGCACAAGGTCGGGAGGTATCAGGTACGATCCTGGATGCTACCCTTGGTGACCCCTTACCGGGTGTAACTGTCTTGGTCAAGGGTACCACTAGAGGTACAACCACTGATCTTGACGGTAGATTTACTATCACTGTTCAGCCTGGAGATGAGGTATTGGTATTCTCCTTTGTGGGCTTTACCTCCCAAGAAGTTATCATCGGAAATCAAAGTACGATTAACATTGAATTGGAAGAAGATATCCAAAGCTTGCAGGAAGCGGTAGTTATCGGTTATGGTACACAGGACAGAAAAGAAATTACCTCAGCTGTTGCTTCTGTAAGTTCAGAGCAATTCAACAGAGGTAACTTCCCAAATCCAGCTACCCTACTTTCCGGTAAAGTGGCTGGTTTATCAGTAGTAACACCAGGTGGTAACCCCAACGCCCTTCCTGAAATCAGATTGAGAGGTATTAGTTCTTTTGGTGCTTCACAATCCCCACTTATTGTTATCGATGGTGTTATTGGTGCGACATTAGATGCTGTTGACCCAAATGACATTGAGACCTTTGACGTCTTGAAGGATGCCTCTGCTGCTGCGATTTACGGTACAAGGGGTGCCGCCGGTGTGATTTTAATAACCACCAAAAAAGGTGTGGCTAAAAAAGGTATTTCTTCTGTTACCATCAACACTTTTGGTTCTGCAGAGCAACCAACCAATCTGATTCCAGTACTTTCTCCGGATGAGTTTTTAGCAAGAGGGGGTACTGATTATGGTTCAAGAACCAACTGGAGAGACGAAGTTTTACAGACTGCCTTAAATGGAACAGTAAATGCTTCTATCACAGGTGGATTTGAGAATACTTCTTTTTTGGCATCTGTCAATTACCGTAACAATGATGGTGTTGTAAAAGGAACCAACAGGGAGACTTTGAATACCCGATTTAATTTGAATCATGGGGCCTTCAACAATAGGTTGAGAATGAACCTACAGTTGGCCTTTACCAATACAGATGCGGTGGATGTCAATTCAGAGGCTGTGAGGTATGCGACCATCTACAATCCAACGGCTCCGATTTTTGAAAATACAGAAGCGGCATTGAGAGATTTTGGAGGGTATTTTCAAAGACCGCTATTTGATTTCTTCAACCCTGTCGCATTGATCAACCAACAAAGGTTTACTACTGAGGTAAGGTCTGCACTTTATTCATACAGGTTAGAATATGATATATCTGATAAGTTTACCATAGCTTCTCAGTTCTCTCAGGATAGGCTTTCCTTGTTTCAAACCCAGTTCTTTTCCAGACAGGACTTTGCCACTGGATTTGGTAGAGCAGGACAGGCCGGTCAAAGTATGGAAGATAGAAATACTACGATCTGGAATGGTACCTTAAGATTTGAAGATGAAATTGCTGATAGGTTGAATTTCACTTTCTTGTTAGGTGCAGAAACCCAGATCTTTGAAAACAGGAATTTCGGAGCATCTGTAGCTAGATTCTTGTTTGATCAAGGTCCAAATAACCTAGGAGCTGGTGGTTTGAGATTTGGACCGGGTACAGGCTTGGGTTCTGATGCCAATAGGTCTGTATTGAACTCTTTATTTGGTAGGGCCAATTTCAATTACAATAATACCTATTTCCTATCTGCTTCTTTAAGGGCTGAGACATTTTCTGGATTTGGTAGAGACAACCAAACAGGATTATTCCCCGCAGTAAGTGCTGGTGCTGATTTTACCAAAGTATTCGATATGGGTATTTTTAGTCAGTTTAAGCCAAGAGCTTCTTTTGGGGTGGTAGGACAGTTGCCTCCATCACCAACTTTGGCCTTGGGTATTTTCGGAAATGGAAACAGGATTCCTTTGAATCTTGATGATCCAATAAACTCAGTATTTGTAGGTATAAACCAATTGTCAAATCCTAACCCTCAGTTACAATGGGAAACCACTCAGGAATTTACAGTAGGTTTGGACTTCGGACTTTGGAACGGTAAAGTTACCGGTCAGATGGATTATTATAGAAGAACCATTTCTGATTTGTTGTTCAATGTGGAAGTACCAGTGGGTGCGCCAAATCCATTCCTTCCCGGCAACTTTTACACAGCAAATAACATTTGGGCCAATTTGGCAGACTTAAGGTCTGGTGGTTTTGAATTTTTGGCTAGTGTCAACAATCTGGATTTAGGAAGTGGGATTCTTTGGACACCTAGTTTTAACTTCACCATTTACAACAGGGCTAGAATTGGAAATATTGGAGTTGGTGATCTTGGCCTTCCAGAAATCCGTCGTGGAGTGCCTGGTTCACCAGGACAGAACAATAACCCAATTGTCTGGAATAAAGAAGGTGAAAGGGTCGGTGATTTTTGGGGACCGAGATTGCTAGGTTTGACTGATGGTGGAGAGTATATTCTTTCCGGTGAAAACCCTGAAGAATTTGAACGATTGGGCAATGCTTTGCCTAGAGGTGATTTTGGTTTCTCCAACACTTTTGTGTATGGTAACTGGGATCTGAATTTCTTGGCAAGAGGAAGCTGGGGCCATTTAATATATAATTCATTCAGAGGTTTCTATGAGAATGCTGATGGCGCTTCCAATACATGGAATTCTGTCATTACCCGAAACACTCCGACCAATCCTTTGGTTACATCTACACCTACCTTCTCCGACTTGTATTTGGAAAGAGGTGATTTCTTAAGATTGGATAACTTGCAGTTGGGTTATAATATCCCTGTAAGTTCTGCTAGTTTGAGCAACTTGAGAGCATATGCTGGTGTTCAAAATTTATTTACCATCACACAGTTCTCCGGGGTAGACCCAGAGGTTAGGTGGACCAGTGATGGAGACCCTTTGGCTCCAGGTATCGAAAGGAGAAATACTTATTTCTTACCAAGAGTTTGGACAATGGGATTAACAGTAACCTTTAAATAACATAAACTCAATTATAAATATGTTACGATCAATTAAAACTTTATGTGTGGGAGGTCTCGTCGCGGTGACGATGGGGTCTTGTTGGGAATTGGAGCAGGAGGTACTGACGGGTATTACGCAAGAAGAATTGCTTGCTAATGTAACACCCGAACTGGTCGAAGTCTTGAAACAATCTGCTTACGGTGCTGTAGTGGCTAGTGGACAAGGTGGATACGGCAGTCATGGTGGTTTTTGGGCAGTACAAGAAGTTACTTCTGATGAGCTGGCCATACCTCAAAAAGGTGCTGACTGGGAAGATGGTGGTATATGGCTTAGAGCACATAGACACACTTGGTTATCAGTGGATGGCCCCTTAAACGGAACTTGGAATTATGGATTTAGAATTGTAGCTGAAAGTAATTTGTTGATTCAACAATTCCCTGATTTAGTAGAATTGACATCTGAACTCAAAGTATTAAGGGCTTTCGGATACCTATTGCTTATTGATAATTTTGGTAATGTACCTATCATTACTGAAACAGATAGGGGTACCCCTCAGCAAAACACAAGACAAGAGGTGTTTGATTTTATCGAAAGGTCTATATTGGAAAATGTGGAGCAGTTGACGAGAGAAAATACCCGTACCAATTTGAATTATTGGACGGCCCATATGATTTTGGCCAAACTGTATCTTAATGCTGAAGTATATACAGGAACAGCCAGATGGGCGGATGCTGAAAGAATATTGGATGTAATCATCAATGAGGGTCCGTATTCGTTGTCTCCAAATTTCTTTGCAAATTTTTCGGCGACTAACTCCAATTCTCCGGAAAATATGTTTACGGTACCCTATGATGCCAATAACGCAGGAGGGTTTAATATCCATCACATGACCTTCCATTATTCAAGTCAATTGACTTTCGAATTGCAGGCACAGCCATGGAACGGTTACACTGCGTTGGAAGAATTTTACAATAGTTTTGAAGATAATGATGTAAGAAAGGGTAGTTTAAGAGAAGGTATTCAATTTGCTTCTGACGGTGTGACTCCTCTTGAGGATGATGCGGTGGAAGCCAATGATCCTGACGGACCGGTCATTAATTTCACGCCTAATATCAATGAATTGGCTCCGAATGCATTCAGACAAGCTGGTACTAGGGTGAATAAATTTGAAATTCCTTTAGGTTCAGCGCCGGATTTAAACAACGATTTCCCAATCTTTAGGTATGCTGATGTACTTCTGATGAAGGCTGAGGCAGCTTGGAGGCAAGGAAATTCAGCTGTGGCACTGCAGTTTGTAAATCAGGTAAGAGAAAGGGCTAATGTTGCTCCACTTACTTCTATCGATGCCACAATCCTATTGGCAGAAAGAGGAAGAGAGTTGTTTGCGGAAGGTCAAAGAAGATCTGACTTGATCAGATTTGGAAGGTTCAATGATGCTTGGTGGGAAAAAGCCCCTTCTCCAGCAACTAGAAACCTGTTCCCAATCCCTGAGAATCAATTGCAGGCCAATCCTAATTTGAGGCAAAATCCAGGTTATTAATCACCAACCAATTTATAAATTTGAAAGAAGTGCACTTTTGTGCACTTCTTTTTAATTTGTACCCAAATCGTATAAAATCCGTATTTTAATTAGCATCACCTTAATTTCATCACCTAGCTTGATTCGTTTCGCTTTCTTATTTATTTATCTTTTGATAATTTCTGCTTGTACCAAAAAACAGGAAAGCCCCAAGCTTTTCGAATTGATGGACAGGTCTTGGACGGGTATTGATTTTAGAAATGACTTGGTTTATGATGAGAAATTCAATCCCTACACCTTCCGGAATTTTTATAACGGTGCTGGTGTAGCACTGGGAGATATCAATAATGATGGCTTGGTGGATATATTTTTAGCGGGCAACCAAAGCGAAAACAAACTTTATCTCAATAAGGGGAACTTTCAATTTGAAGACATTACTGAAAGGGCAGGATTAGCCGTTCCCGGAATTTGGTCCACCGGGATTTCCATGGCCGATGTCAATGGGGATGGCTTATTGGATATTTATGTTTGTAAATCCGGACCTTTGGGAGGAGAAGAAAGGCATAATGCATTGTATATCAATAACGGAGACCTGACATTTACTGAAATGGCCAAGGCATATGGCATCGCAGATGAGGGACTTTCCCAGCATGCTGTATTTTTTGATTTTGATAAAGACGGGGACCTGGATATGTACCTCTTGAATAATTCTGCCCGATCAGTCGGGATCAATGACCTAAGAATAGGGCAAAGAGATATCAGGGATACATTAGGAGGAAATAAGCTGTATCGTAATGATGGAGGTAAATTTACAGATGTTAGTGAAGAAGCAGGGATTTATGGGTCGGCCATTGGCTATGGTTTGGGAGTGACGGTAGCTGACCTGAACAGGGACGGATGGCCTGATTTGTATGTGTCCAATGATTTTTTTGAAAAGGACTACCTCTACCTCAATAATGGCGATGGCACCTTTACCGAAGCCTTGGAAGAGATGATTACTGAAATCAGCATGGGGTCTATGGGGGCAGATATTGCGGACCTGAACAATGATGGTTGGCAGGATATTTTTGTCACAGAGATGTTGCCGGCCACCTTGGACAGGGTAAAGACCAAGACGCCTTTTGAAGATTGGGATAAGTATCAGGCCAACTTGAGGGCCGGATATTACCATCAGTTTACCCGCAACACCCTTCAAAGGAATATGGGCTTTCAGCCTGGTACCCGACTGCCACACTTCATAGATGTTTCCAGGCAAGCCGGGGTACATGCGACCGACTGGTCATGGGGCGCTTTGATTTTTGATGCCGACAATGATGGCTTAAAAGACATTTTTGTGGCCAATGGCATCGTCAAAGACCTTACCGATTTTGACTATGTAGATTACTATGTCAATAACCAAAATTTAATAGGGCAACTGAAAAGGGATTCCATTTTGCTCACCAGCATGATTGATCAGTTTCCTTCCCAACCTTTAAGAAACTATTTATTCAAAAACCTTGGGGACTATCAGTTTGAGGACATCGCAGCAGTGGCTGGGATGCATCAGTTGACCTTTTCCACCGGGGCAGCTTACGCGGACCTGAACAATGATGGGGCTTTGGACTTGGTGGTTAACAACCTTGAAGGCGAGGTTTTTATTTTTAAGAATAACAGTCGGGAGATCAACGGCCACAACTATTTGCAATTGGACCTTTCTGGGCAGTTTGGTGCACAGGTGACGCTTTACAAAGACGGGAATATTTTTTTTCAGGAGCATAACCCCGTCAAAGGATATATGTCCTCTGTTGACCATCGCTTGCATTTTGGTCTGGGACCAATTGAAAAATTGGATTCCATCGAGGTGGTATGGCCAATTGGAGGTTCAACGCTGCTTTATGAAGTACCAACCAATCAATTATTAACACTTGAGCCAAGAGACGCCAAAAAGATAAATAGTAGGGAGCAAGTGCCTGCTGTTACCCTATTGAAGGCGTCCCAATCCTTAATTCCGTGGAAACATGAAGAAAGTTCATTTATTGATTTTGATAGGGATCGCCTTCGTTTCCATATGATTTCCAATGAGGGTCCCAAAGTGGCAATGGCGGATATTGATGGAGATGGTTTGGACGATGTTTTTTTTCCGGGGGCCAGGGGACAAGCCTCAGCGATCCTAAGGCAAGTGGCTGATGGATCATTTACCAAGCTTCAGGTTTTTGAGGAAGACCAATTAGCCGAAGATGTGGGAGGGGTATTTTTTGATGCGAATGGAAATGGATATGTTGACCTTTATGTACTCAGTGGAAGCTTGGAATTTGGGAACCGAAACCCCAATTATCAGGACAGGTTATACCTGAATGATGGAAAAGGAAATTTCGTCAAGACCGAGGGACATTTGCCCAATAGGTTTGAAAGCTCCTCTTTTGTCAAGGCTTTTGACCATAATGGGGATGGGGCTTTAGACCTTTTGGTGGGTACCCGCACCATTCCCTTTGCCTATGGCATTTCAGGAGATGTGGTGCTATTGGAGAATCAGGGAGATGGTACGTTTTTGGATAAAACTGATGCCCTTGCTCCAGGGCTCAAAAATCTTGGAATGACTACTGATGCTTGGGTTGGAGACTTAGATGGAGACGGGGAAGCAGAGCTGTTGATCGTCGGAGAGTGGATGCCGATTAAGGTATTCAAAAAAGTCAATGGTACTTTTCAGGACCACAGTGAAGCATTTGGATTTACCCAAACGGGAGGACTTTGGAACAGGCTATTGGTAGAAGACCTTACGGGTGATGGATTACCGGATATTTTGGTAGGGAATATGGGTAAAAACAGCAGGTTACAGGCTTCCCCCGAAAAGCCCATGAAGTTATATATCAATGATTTTGATCAAAACGGAAGTGTGGAGCAGATTCTTACTTTGTACGAGGGAGAAAAGGATTATCCCTTATTGCTAAAACAGACCTTATTGAAACAATTGCCCGGATTGAGGAAAGATCTTTTGACCTATGATATTTACAAAGACAAGCGCATGGAAGACTTGTTTTCCAAGGAAGTTTTAAGTCGGAGTTTGGTATTGGAAGTGCATGAATTGGAAACATCGCTATTTGTCAACCAAGGAAATGGTACCTTTGTCAAAAGGATACTTCCGCGCGAAATTCAAAGCAGCCCGGTATATGCCATGGCGCTTTGGAAAGATGGGGAGGGGAGCAATCATTTATTCCTTGGGGGAAATCAAAGTAGAATTAAGCCAGAGATTGGCATCAATATGGGGAGTTACGGTTGGCATATTTACGTAGGGCCATCTGGGGAGCTTGACATATCAAGTGCTTCCCATTCAGGATTCTTCGTTCAAGGAGAAATTAGGGATATCCAAGTCTTGAATTCTAAAGATGGACAAGTAATTTTGGTGGCAAGAAACAATGATTTTCCACTCTTGTTCCATAAAGTAGAGAAGAAATAACGCATGATGATGTTGAGAAATAATACCATTGAGAAGATGAAGTACAAAGTGTTGATTTTCGGTTTGATGGCGCTGGCCTTATCCTGCCAGCCTAAGACTGAATATGATAAGTTGAAAGCGCGGGAATTGGCCTCTGGAAAGGTGGTAGAAGATTTATTTCTGGATATAAAGTTTGGAATGGGGCGAAAAGAGTTTTTTGGCACCTGTTGGGAGCACAACAAAAAAGGGATTCTTACCAATGGAGCCCATTATTTACAAGTGGAGTACAAACCGGAAGTTCCCTCTGGAAAGGGTGTTCGGATGAATTTTTATCCCCAGTTTGAAGACAATCACCTTTATTTTATGCCCGTAGAATTCCAGTATACTTCCTGGTTTCCGGGAAATGAGGATTTTACCAATGATAAGTTATTGGATGATGTGCTAGGCCTTCTGAAAGGATGGTATGGGGACGATTTTTTGGAGGTAAGCAATAAAACCAATACGACGAGGGCATTTGTAAGAATTGATGGAAACCGGTGGATTCGGGTATTTATCAAGGACATGACCACTGTAAGGGTAGAGATGCTGGACCTGAGGATAAAAGACATTTCGGACATGACCAAAAAAAGTAATGAGGCTTAAATCAGGCATAATAATATCAGGAGTCTTTTTGAGCTTACTCACATGTTGTAAGCAAAAGGAGGTGGATTCCGGTGATTTTCTTTTCGAACGTGTCAGTGCATCCCATTCCGGTGTAGATTTCCGAAATGACCTGACCTTTGATGAAAAGTTTAACATTTTTACCTATCGGAATTTTTACAATGGAGGCGGGGTAGCGCTGGGTGATGTCAACAACGACGGTTTGATCGATATTTACCTGACCTCTAATCAAGGAGAAAATAAGCTCTACATCAATGAGGGGGATTTTAAATTCCGGGATGTCACCGCTGAAGCCGGTGTGGCAGGAACCCGTGCTTGGAGCACTGGAGTGGCCATGGCAGATGTGAATGGTGATGGATTATTGGATATTTATGTTTGTAACTCCGGTGATATCAAAGGGGACAACAAACAAAACGAGCTTTTTATCAACAATGGGGATGGCACCTTTACAGAAATGGCAGAAGCTTATGGTTTGGCTGACCAAGGATACTCCACCCATGCCGTCTTTTTTGATTATGATAATGATGGAGACTTGGACGTGTATCTTCTGAACAATAGCTATCAGGCTATTGGAAGCTTTAACAAGATGCAGAATGAAAGACCGAGAAGAGATCCTGTTGGAGGAGATAAGTTGTTCCGGAATGATGGGGGGAAGTTCACTGATGTGTCAGAAGAGGCCGGAATTTATGGTTCTGTTATCGGGTTTGGCTTGGGTATTACCATTGGGGATGTGAATAGGGACGGATGGATGGATATATTCATTTCAAATGACTTTTTTGAGCGGGATTACCTTTATATCAATAATCAGGATGGCACCTTTTCAGAGCGTTTGACGGATTATATGCGCTCCACTTCGGCAGCCTCCATGGGGGCGGATATTGCGGATATCAACAATAACGGTTATTTGGACATTTTCGTCACAGAAATGCTTCCCGAACCGCCCCAACGCCTCAAACAAATCACCACCTTTGAAAGCTGGGATAAATTCCAGTTCAATGTGACCCATGGTTACCATTACCAATACACCCGAAACATGCTGCATGTCAATAACGGGGATGGGACTTACTCCGATATGGGCAGGTTGGCCAATGTGGAAGCTACAGATTGGAGCTGGGCGGCGCTCATGTTTGATATGGACAATGATGGCCTGAAGGACATTTTTGTAGCCAATGGAATTTATCAAGACCTTACCGATTTGGATTACCTCAATTTTATTGACAATGAGGAGACTAAGAGGGCCATTATTTCCCAAGATGGGGTAGATTACCGTAAGTTAATTGATCCCATGCCGATCAATCCGGTATCCAATTATGCCTACAAAAACAAAGGCGACCTGGTTTTTGAGAATGTAATTCACCAATGGGGCATGGGAGACCCCATTCATTCCAATGGGTCGGCTTATGGAGACCTGAACAATGATGGGGCTTTAGACTTGGTGATCAACAATGTCAATGCAGAGGTATTAATTTTCAAAAACAGGAGCAGGGAGTTATTGCCCGATCATAATTTCTTGAAAATCGAATTAAAGGGTAAGGGCTTCAATACTTCAGCCATTGGTGCTCAGGTCCGTTTGGTGCTGGGTGATGAGGTTTTGTATCAGGAACACATGCCCAACAGGGGCTTTCAGTCTTCTGTAGATTACCGCTTGAATTTTGGTTTGGGGAAAAAGGAATTGGTTGATGAAATCCAGGTCAGGTGGCCGGATGGAAAGATTAGCCTTTTGCAGGATGTCCAGGCCAACCAGATGTTGACCTTGAGTTGGGAAGAGGCCAGTGATGCTCCGGAAGGATTTGTCTTCTTTGAGGAACCTGATGGACAATTTTTCGAACTGGCAGCTGCTGCAAAGATTTTAGATTTTACACATAAAGAAAACCCATTCGTGGATTTTGATAGAGACAGGTTAACCTATCATAAACTCTCCACGGAGGGCCCTAAAGCCATCTGGGGGGATGTCAATGGGGATGGATTGGCCGATGTTTATTTGGGTGGAGCCAAAGGATTCCCAGGAGAATTATTTGTTCAGCAATCCAATGGGACGTTTAAAAAATCTGTTCAGGAAGCCTTTTTTACCGACAGGTTTTCGGAAGATACCCATGGGGTTTTCCATGATTTCAATGGGGATGGTCATTTGGATTTGTTTGTTACATCTGGCGGCAATGAATCCGGATTTGGAGCTTTAGATCTTTCAGACAGACTCTATCTCAATGATGGAAAAGGAAATTTTACCAAAGCTGATAACAGTGGATTAAATAATTTCAAGAATTCCAGTTCGGTCGTGCGCTTGATAGACATTGATGGGGATGGCATCTTAGATCTTTTTGTCGGATCCAGGGTGGTTCCTTTCCTTTATGGCGTGAATCCAAGTTCACAGGTGCTGATTTCAGATGGGAAAGGCACTTTCAGGGATGAAACGGAAAAATTTGCACCTGCGCTCAAAGAATTGGGCATGGTTACTGATGCCGCGGTAGTAGATTATGATGGAGACGGAAAAGAAGATTTGGTGGTGGTAGGGGAATGGATGGCTCCCACCTTTTTCAGAAACACAGGTACTGGGCTTGAAAAGATTGAAATGCCGGAAATGGAACAGTTCAGGGGTTGGTACCAGGCGATAGCTATTGGGGATTTTAATGGGGACGGCAAGCCGGATTTTGTACTGGGAAATCATGGATTGAATACCCGCTTCAAAGCCACACAAGAGCGTCCGATAAGGATGTTCGTCAATGATTTTGACCAAAATGGTTCTGTGGAACATTTGTTTGTACAAAAAGAAGGAGGACGGCATGTGCCATTTACGTTAAAGCATCAATTGGAGCAGCAAGTACCTTCGATCAAGAAGCGATTTTTGAAGTACAGTGCCTACAATGATAAGTTTATGGAGGACATTTTCACTCCGCAAGAGTTGAAAAATGCAATCATGCAGGAACTGAATTTCCTTACCTCTGCGGTAATGCTTAACAAAGGGTCAGGAAATTTTGAAGTATTGCCTTTGCCCCGTGATGTGCAGAGAAGTTGGATGTATAGTCTTTTGGTGACTGACCTCAACGGAGACGGTATCGATGATCTGATTATGGCAGGGAACCTGGCAGGAGCCCAGCCACAGGTTGGACAATATGACGGTAGCTATGGAGAAGTGCTCTATGGAAAGGGTGATGGCACCTTTGAATACATTCCCAATAGGAAACATGGTTTGCAGCTGCACGGAGATATCAGGGATTTGCATGAGTTGGAAATTGGAGGGCAAAGGACACTGATGGTGGTCAAAAACAATGCTGCCCTTGAATTCTGGAAGATTAAAAAATGAGGATTGTTTACAGTTTAGTATTGTTTTTTCTTTGGGTTTCCTGTTCTACTCCCAAGCAGGAAACCCTGTTTACCCTACTTTCCCCAAAAGATACAGGGATTGACTTTAGCAATGATTTAGTTTCTTCCGAGGAAATGAACATCTTGGAGTACCTCTACTTTTACAATGGAGGAGGGGTAGCCTTAGGGGATATCAATAATGATGGTTGGGTAGATATTTATTTCACCTCCAATCAAGGGGAAAACAAACTATATTTAAACAAGGGCAACTTTCAGTTTGAGGACATCACGCAAAGTGCAGGAGTGGATGGCGGTGGTGGATGGTCTACCGGTGTGACCATGGCCGATGTCAACGGAGATGGCTTATTGGACATCTACGTATGCCAGGTAGGGGATTATAAGGGGCTGAGAGGCAAAAACAAGCTGTATATCAATAATGGAGACCTCACCTTTACAGAAATGGCGGAGGCATATGGGATAGATTTTGAGGGCTTTTCTACCCATGCCCTTTTTTTTGATTATGACAATGACGGGGACCTGGATTTGTATTTATTGAACCATTCCATCAAAAAGCCTGAGGTGTTTTCCCATGCAGACACCAAGTTTAGCGGTCAGGATGAAAAAGGAGGAGATAAGCTATTCAAAAGCCAAGTTGCTCAAGGTGATCAAAAGATGATAGAGGTGACCCAGGAAGCGGGCATTCTTTCTTCCAGCCTTGGTTTTGGTTTAGGGGTAGGTATCGCTGATGTCAATGGGGATGGTTGGATGGATATTTATGTTTCCAATGATTTTACGGAAGATGATTATTTGTACATCAATCAGGGTGATGGCACATTTAGAGAGTCCCTGCAGGAATACATAGAAAACACCAGCCGTTACAGCATGGGCAATGACCTGGCGGATATCAATAATGATGGATTGCCGGATATTTTTTCCACAGACATGTTGCCTGAAGATCCCCAAATATGGATGAAATCGGTAGGAGAGGATAAGCAGGAAGTCTTTGATGTCAAAAAGCGTTTGGGCTATGGAGACCAATATGTAAGGAACCACCTGCAATTGAACAGAGGGGATGGGAAATTCAGTGAAATAGGGCTGCTTACTGAGACCTATGCCACAGATTGGAGTTGGTCCCCTTTGATTTTTGACATGGATAATGATGGGCACAAAGACATCCATGTGACCAATGGCATTGTGAAGCGTCCCAATGACCTGGATTTTATACAATACAGTCAGACACTTGTCCCCAGACTGAGCGAAAAAGAAATTCAGCAAAGGCAAATAGATATGCTGCCCAGTATGAAGCTGGCCAATTTCACCTTTCGCAATAAAGGGGAACTGGTATTTGAACAGGTGGGTGAAGTTTGGGGATTAGACCAATTGAGTTATTCCAATGGTTCCGCTTATGCTGATCTGGACAACGATGGGGATTTGGATTTGGTGGTCAACAATACCGACCAACAGGCTTTCATTTACAGGAATAATTCCGAGAAATTAGGCCACCAATTTATTCAGTTTGAGTTAGCCGGTGATAAGGCCAATCATTTTGGGATAGGTGCCCAAGTGTGGGTAAAATCCGGGGATAAAACCTTGCATCAGACCCTGAGTACTTCCCGTGGTTTTCAGTCCGGGACTTCTACGGTATTGACTTTTGGATTAGGTAAGGCAGAAGAAGTGGAGCAAGTCTATGTGGATTGGGGGGCTGGGCAAATAGAAAGTTTTGGGACAAAACAGGTCAACACCAAGCATCGCTTGGTCAAGGGAAATGGAGAACCTGCTGCTTTGCCAAAAAAAGAAGTGAGTACTGTTTTGGAGTTAGTGACCATTGAATTGGGCTGGAAGCATGAAGAAAACACAGATTTTGATGAATTCAGGAGAGAGTATTTAATGCCGAGGCGCTATGCCATGGAAGGGCCGGCATTGGCAGTGGGGGATGTGAATGGGGATGGATTGGATGATATTTATCTGGGAGGAGCCAAAGGTCAGGCTGGGGCTATTTTCTTACAACAGTCTGAGGGAGGCTTTATCCTTCAGAAAAACCCGGTATTTGAGCAACTCAAAACAGCAGAGGATGTAGTGGCGGAATTCATAGATTTAAATGGAGATGGGCATTTGGATCTCTATGTGGGTTCTGGAGGCAATGAATATGCTGCCGGAGAAGTTTTCAACTTTGACAGGGTCTTTTTGAATGATGGGAAGGGGAACTTCAGGTTTTCTATGAATTCACTTCCTCCTATTGGAGAAAACACGTCTTCTGTAGCCTTTCAGGATGTGAATGGGGATGGATATGTGGATATTTTTGTCGGTGCTGCGGTGGTTACAGGGAATTATGGGGCCATCCCCCGCGCGTACTTATTGGTCAATGATGGTCAGGGAGGATTTAAAGACATGACCAAGACCTATTTTGGGGAAGATTTTAGACCGGGTATGGTTCAAAAGGCGCTTTGGTATGATGTTACTGGAGATGGCAAGTCAGAGTTGCTGTTGGCTGGGGAGTGGATGCCTGTTCGGGTATTTCAGCAGCAGCAAGATGGGGTTTTTTCAGAATTGGAACCATTGGCCCCATCGGGTTGGTATTATGGTTTATCGGCGCTCCAAACGAATACTGGACTTAATGGCCTGTTTTTAGGGAATTTGGGCTTAAACAGTAAATTGAAAGCCAGCAAATCACAACCTGTTAAGTTATATCATGGGGATTTTGATGGCAATGGGCAGGATGATCCTTTGGTTTTTCATTACATGGAAGGGCATTTGGTTCCCTTTGCTACAAGGGATGACCTGATCCGACAGATTCCAAACCTTAAGCGTAGGCATGAAAGCTATGTGCAATATGCTGCATTGAAATCCCCTCAGGACCTGTTGGAAAAAGAGCAAATCAATCAGGCGAGGGTCTTTGAGGTTGCTGAATTTCAGTCCCTTTTTATTCCCAAGGGAGAACAGGAAATTACTCCGCTACCTTTGAAAGCACAGTTTAGTCCGATCAGAGATTTTGTTAGTTTTTCATCCAAGGGAGAGGACTATGTATTGGGAGTGGGCAATTTTTCTGGATTCAGGACAGATTATGGGAGGAAAATGGCCCAACCCTTGGTATTGATGAAATGGACGCCATCGGGTTTTGAGCAGCTGCCTTTAGGCTTGGAAGCCCGTCAATATTGGGGAGAATATCGGTATGTCAGAAAATTGGAAATTAAAGGGGAAGCCCATTTGATTGCCGTAAGAAACAATGATTTTCCTGTAGTTTTCAGATTGAATCCCTAATAAAACATGTCAAAAATCATTGATTTTCAGCGTGTTTAAAGTTTGATATTTATGGATTTTTCATAGTTTTGGGTCTAAAATTCCCCCAGCCCTCCATCCCGTTTGCTTGAATTCAAAGGGATTTATTAAATTTGAAGAAATAAGCCGAGTAACTGCTTGATAATATGAGTAAAATAAAAAATCTTGCCCTGGCCTTGCTGATGATCGTAGGGTTTGCCTGCCAGGAAAATAAAAATTACCAGGATGTCATTACAGATGGTGAGTACCTGATAGCTGCACAATTGAAGTTGACAGATGTCATCATACATGATATTTTTTCCCCTCCGGTGGCCAGCCGGATTTATGCCTATCCTTCTATTGCAGCCTTTGAAGTGGCGGCTTTAGCAGACCCCTCTTATACTTCTTTAATGGGACAGCTGAACGGTTTTGATAAAGTGAACTTTGAAACTGAAGAGGAAATTTATTATCCATTAGCCGCTTTAGCCGCTTATTATAAAGTTGGGACGGCCATGATTTTTTCGGAAGATATGGTCCAGGAGCATAAGGAAAAGGCCTTCAAGGCCATCAGAACCGCAGGTGTACCAAAAAAAGTATTTGAAAGATCTGTGGCACTTGGCGAGCAAGTAGCCGATCATGTGATTGCCTATTCCAAAAAGGACAATTATCACGAGAGCAGGTCTTTTGAAAAATACACGGTTACCAATGAAGCGCATACTTGGCAACCAACGCCGCCGGCATATATGGAGGGTATAGAGCCCCATTGGAATAAGATTCGCCCATTTTTAATGGAAAGTGCAGATCAGTTTCAATCTCCTCCGCCCACAGCATTTTCTACTGAACCGGACAGCCAGTTTTTCAAAGAAGCAGAGGAAGTATTTCATGCGGTCAATAATTTGACTCCGGAGCAAAAAGATATCGCCTATTTTTGGGACTGTAATCCCTACAAGGTAAATGTCAAGGGTCATGTGATGTTTGCTGAGAAGAAAATCACTCCGGGAGGACATTGGATGGGAATAGCTTCCATTGCCTCTAAAGCTGCAGGGCAGGATTGGAAAGGAACTGCGGAAACTTTGGCTTATACCGGAATTGCCTTATTTGATGCATTTATTGCTTGTTGGGATGAGAAGTACAGAAGTGCTTTGATCAGGCCTGAGACTTATATCAACAAATACATTGATGAGGATTGGTTGCCGACCTTGCAGACCCCTCCTTTTCCTGAACATACCAGTGGGCACAGCGTAGCCTCTAATGCAGCTGCCGAAGCGCTGACCAAATTGTTCGGAGAGCCTTTTTACATTTACGATTCCACAGAAGTGGCTTATGGATTACCCATTAGAGAGTTCAATTCCTTTAGAGAGGCGGCCGATGAGGCTGCCATCAGCAGGTTGTACGGTGGAATCCACTATATGCCTGCCATAGTTCTAGGTTCTGAGAAAGGTCAAAAATTGGGTTACTTTATGAACGAAAAAATCCAGACAAAGTCAGAGAATCTGGCAAAGGTGGAGAATCAGGAGTAGGCTTCAATATTCATAGGACTAATTAGGGCGTGCTGAAAAACGCTAATTGGAGAATAATTTCTTTATATTGAGATGAATAACTCATTTTTTAAGCGTTGTCTTTTTAAGGAGGTGCAAACTTATTAAATGATTTAGTTTGATTAATTCATCAATTGCTTTGGGTTATTTTTTATATCAAAACTTGGTAAAATATTGATTGATTAATTCAATAAAAGTCTGATTTTTCTATTAAAAGTGTCATTTCATAAATATTCCTTTGTAAGGGATAGACTTGTTGGGAGAAGGTATGTATGAAAAATTACAATGTTAAACGAATTTTCGTAATGGCTTTTCTTTCTCTCTTACTGGTGTTTGGATTTTTCACGGTAGGTTTTTCTCAAGAATCAGCTACACCAAGCCAGTTTAAGCCAACTACTTGTGTTTTAGACGGCAGTACAAAATGTAAAAAACCTGGGAAAGGTTGTACAGCTGTAAAAGGTTGTCCAGGATTAGCGGATTGGTTGAAGGCAGGTGCTGATGCGGCCAAAATAGTAGGTGCGATTAAAAAATGATAATAGTGGATTAAATTCAACTAAAAGGGCTGTCTCTTAAATCATTTTCTAAATATTGTTTTATTTTTAATTTGGCTATTTTGAGACAGCCTTTTTTGGATATTGATAGGTATATGATTAGGTTTATTTTAATTCTATTGATTTTCATTGCTGGGTGTAAGCCTAGGATTCAGGATTTAGACATATGTATTCGGGAAAAAGAGGCCCAACTAACAGACTTTCATTTAAGGACGGACAGCTTGGGTGTAGTGGGCGCTTTCAGCTTTACTGCATTCGAAAAGGATCAAATTGAATTCCTTGCAGCTTGGAACGAGGCGTTAAATGCTATCGATATTTATAATCTTGATGAAGGTAGCATAATTGATCGGATTATTATTGATGAAGAAGGACCAAAAGGAATACCAAATGTGGATGCACTTTTTTATCAAGAAGATATTATTTACCTCATTGATGCTGCTTCCAAGAGAATACTAAAGGTGGGATTTGATCACCGTATTGAATTGTTAAATCTTCGAAATATTGATTTTAACGATTCCAGAAATCCTGATATGGTCTTTTTTAGTGTATCTCCGGAATTTGGATCAGTGCCCCTAATCCATGACCATTTAGTCTATTTTCCTGTTGGTACACAAACTAACTTTGAGAGCGTTGATTACTATAAAGAAAATGTGGTTGGCGTCTATGACCTTCAAGAAAGTCAGGGTATCTTATCTTTTGGAAATTGGGACAAAGGTTATGTTCAAAAAAATGGATATTTTGGATCTTTAGGAGAAGTATCTCTAAGCAGATTCGAAGATGGAATAGCTATATCATTTCCAATAAGCCCTGTTGTAAGCCTCTATGATTGGCATGGTGATAAGGTCAAAGATATATGGATGGCCAGTCAGACCTTTCCCAAGCAAATGGAAGGATTGCCAAGATATAATGATGATCTCCAAAGAGAGCGTAATTTTCTTGTTACCAGTCCTTGGTTTTTGAAGACATTCTATCATGCTAAAAAAAAATCGTTAATCCGATTTGAAAAAAAAGAACAGCGTTTAAAAAAACCAGATCAAACCTTAAATAGTACCCTTTTTGGAGAATGGTATTTACATGTCTCCAATGATGATTCCTTTTTTGTTTGCATTGATCAGTATGACATTAATGGATATGACCATTTTCTTCCTATTTCTTTTCCTTTTAAGGATGGGATTTTAATTAAAAAATTAAATGATGAAAATGAAAGCATACTTGAATTCTCCTATCTTGAAATTCAGTAATTATCACGTATTTATAGGGCTTCCGTTGTTTTCAACAGGGTGCAAACAATCCGAAATTTATAAATATAGTGAAGGCATTTTTCTCTATCTGGATTATTTGGGGGTGGATATTAAAAAAGGTCAAACAATATTACTCATTCCTTATGGGGACTGTTCTTTATGTATTGAGCCTGCTATTGACTATTTGAAGTTTAATGATCCATTAGTTGATTTGGTAATCATAACTGGTGAATATTCTGCGGATTACCAAAGAATACGAGATATAATATATGATCCAGGTGGGAGATTTAAACTATATGAGACGGGGATATTTGGCCCTGTAATCTTTAAAATTGAGACCGGGAAGGTCAAAGGTTTAATAAATTTACAAGCTAGTACTCAAATGGAATTTGAAAGATTAATCGAAGGATATACACAATTATGAAGTTTCATGTATTCATTTTATTTTTCACTTTTCTCATTTGCCTTGAGCTAGCTGCCCAAGAAGGTTATTATTATTATGGTTGTGAGAATTGTGCAATGACTTCTTTGGTGCCTTTTGGGGACAAGAAAGTAGTGACTTATTTAGAAAATTCCAATGCCAATAAATCAAAAATATTTTTACTCAATAAGAGTAACCTAGGCCTAGATACATTGACAGGCTGGCTTCAGGGATATACCAAAATCATCAAGACTGGAAATAATTCATTTACATCAATAGGTGATGCTACTGTAAACTACTTTTTACAAGATGATAAAATTGAAATTGAGAAGGCAATAGGTGTAAGGCACTTCCCAAAAATCACCATAAATGGATTGACTATTGGAATGCCAATGGTTTTTTGGAATAATTATGTTGTAATTCCATTTAGGTCATTTGAGTATGCAAAAAATAAAAAGCAACAGGGCCTTAAAGGTATTCGCAGTCAGTTTCATGTATTGCCTACCAATTCTTTGATAAACAATCCAGATGCAACGGCTTCTTTTAAAAATTATTATGGAGGACTGGTTCCTCAGGAAACAAATTACATTATTGATGGAAAAAAAGATCATGTGAATAGGGGTTTTATTCCTTTGACTGAGCAAGTGGTTATTGAAACATCAGAATATTATGATCCTGCCTATGCCATCAATGGATCAAAGCTTCTCATTTTAGATAGGAATGAACAAGTACTGTATGAGGTTATTGAGAAAGAGGGAGAAGTCAAAACCAGAAGAATTTCCTTGAATATAGATAGGTGGAACTTCCGAATGGCAGATGTTTATATAGACTTGGAAGTGTCTAAAGATTACCTCCTTGTACATAATAAAACCGAGAATAATAATGAACTTTGGGAGTTGGATACCTCTCGTAATTCTTTCAAGGTAATTGGAAAAACACCTCATTATCCATATCTCATAGATGGTGGGTATTTTTACGTCAAGCTTCTTAATGATAAAAGGGTAGATATTCTAAGGCTTCCTTTATTTTGAAAATCACATCCAAATAACAAATTATGATCTGAATACGAGTGTATATGACTGTATCACATACATTTCGACCCTATAGCAAGAATTTCTCTGTTTCGATTGTCGGCCTAAAGTGATAAATAGTAATTATTCTCTATTTTTGTCCCCAATCAATCTTGACCCATGGACATTATTTTAAAATATTTTCCTGACCTTACTGAAACGCAAATAGAAAAATTTTCAAGGCTCCAGCCCCTTTATGAGGAATGGAATGAGAAAATCAATGTGATCAGCAGAAAGGACATGGAGCATTTTTACGAAAGGCATGTGCTGCACTCTTTGGGTATTGCCAAGGTGATGTCTTTCCAGCCGGGTAGCAAAGTCTTGGATATTGGTACAGGTGGAGGCTTTCCCGGGATTCCTCTGGCCATTTTGTTTCCGGATACCCATTTTCATTTGGTTGATTCTATTGGTAAAAAAATCACGGTAGTAAAGGAAATAGCCAAGGCCTTGAAACTTACCAATGTGGAGGCACAACAAACCCGTGCAGAAGCTTTGGTCAGAAGGTATGATTTTATTGTCAGCCGGGCAGTGACCAGATTTGCTAATTTTTACCCTTGGGTGAAGGGGAAATTCAGGAAAGAGGATTTCAATGAATTCCCCAATGGCATCTTTTTATTGAAAGGTGGAGATGTGGATGAAGAAATGGAAGAAAGGCCTGTAAGTTATGTGACCTACCATTTGGACGATTATTTTAAAGAGGAATTTTTTGACACCAAGAAGGTGGTTTTTGTCCCTTGGGAGGGGAAAAGGTGATGCTTAGAGGCGAGAATCGAGAGGTTAGACTTCGAGACAAGAGACAAGAAACAAGAGACAAGAGCCAAGTAAAAAGGCAAAAGGCAAAAGGGAAAAGGGAAATGTCAAAAAAAGTGGATTTCGGAAGTTGGATAAGGGTGTCCCGTATGGATTTTAGAATTTGAGATTTTTTTAAATAGCACATTTCCCGTGAAACCAACTTTTCAGTTTGACGTAATTAGCCGTTAAGAACCGCTTAGATTTTAGCCTCATTTTTATTGGGAGACTGAACAAATAAGGGGTGATCCATTGATTCCTAAACAACAAACAGCACTACTATGGGAAAAGTAAAAGAAGTAATCGAAAATTTAGGCCTTCAGTATGTAGAAGAAGGTGCACAGGACATCGTGACTTATGATGATGTGAATGCTGCTCAGCAAGCTTGGTGTGATGCGCTTGTCAAAATAGGGCAGATTTACAGTGAGGGTGGAGACTATCGGGCATTTGCAGAGCAAGTGTTGACAGAGGCATACAATTACGACCATGGAAAAGTTTTCTTCAAACCTACATTAGCCTTTGGGGAACGGACATTTAGAAACACCAAAAAGGGTGCATTGTCCTACTTTGTTGGTGGTGACACCGACTATCCTGAGGATGCAGGTTTTGCATTGAAACCTTGGGTAAGTGCGCGTTATGAGAATACAGGTGGAAACCGTCAGGGAATCCAGATTTATGGATCTGTGGCCATTACCATGGGTAATGTGTTTGTTACCGACAAAGAGGGGAATGAAGTTAAGGTAGATAAAACCTGGGTTTTTAGGAAGGGAGCAGATGGTAAGCTTAGAATTATCGTTCATAAATCAGCCTTGCCTTTTTCTCCAGGATAAATCCTTAAAGTGATTTGATGGGTTGAAGTTTTCCTTTGAAAACCATAAAATCCTCGTCTTCCTGGTCTGAACTGGTTGGCTTCATCCACCAGATTTCATCATCAATTACCCTGTAGCTATTGTTAAACATGGGAGGGAGGTTGACTGAAATTATTTTTCCATCAATGAGGGCCACTGTACGTTCTTTGGCTTTCTCTAAGATGGTATTTTTTAAATCTTCATCAGCCTCCCCTTTTCGTACTTTTTCCCAGTCACCTCGTTCCCCTATTGAAGCTCCCGGCTTGTAATGGATCAAAAGCACTTCTCCGATTTTTTCTAAACTTTCAATGGAAGAGGGAAAAGGGATATCCAACTGATTGGCGCTGAGGATACCATACCGGACCTGTTCATATTCCAGTCCTTCATTTTCATGAAATCCGTCCAAATCAAGGCGCTGACTTGAAGTTAATGTAGGTTTATCTCCCTTCCAAGTATAGGCGTAGAGGATGGGCTCATTTTGAAAAATGAGGTATAATGTTTCTTCCTGTTCCTCATAATAAAACAAGGGTCTGAAATCTTCAAAGGGGTAGGCTTTGCCGGATAGAAACTTACTGCCTTCGGGAAAGGGGATTATTTGCTTCGTTCCCCGGTTTTCAAGATTTGTAAGCAGTAGGTTTCTTCGCTTTTGGAAAAACTCAGTTCCCACCTCTTGCACCTCGTCCATCAGGTCTAAATGATGGAGCACATAGTTCGTCCCATTTTTCTGGATTACTTGGTTTTTCCTGAAAATATCCACACCTGCATGGATGCTGGTTTGGGGTTGAAAAACCCTGTCCTGAAAAAGTAATTCTCCTGCAGGAGAAAAGACCCTGATTCCAAAAAGTTTATCCGTCACCACCAAATTTCCCTCAGGCGTTAAGGATAGGTTGTCTGCGATCATGCTGAATGCCCCGGGCACATCGCCTTCTTTGGCCCATTCATGGATGGGGTTTCCTTGCCGGTCAAACACATAGATTTTGGAAGCTGCAGCATCTCTGAAGAAAATATGATCCTCATTGGCATTTTGAAAGAGGAATAAAGAGGCCAAGATATTATTTACTGTGATGCTGTCAGTAGCGATAATTTCATATCCTGCATCAGCTAAAGTACCGGATTCTTCTTGTTTGCCGTTACAGGCATTTAGAAAAAGCCCTAAAAGTAGCGGTAGAAAGTAATGGTATAGTTTCATTTGATAAATTTTGATTTCAAATGGAGATTTATTGTTTTTATTCGCTAAACAAGCAAAATCAACATTTAAAGAATATTCTTCTGAACCACAAAAGAAACAAAAGTGGATAGAAGCATTCCATTACCTTAACTTATTTGCCTCCAAAACAACTCGTGTATGTCTTGGTACTTAGTAAATTGTACTTCGTACAATTTTGTCTTAAGTCTTGTGTCTAGCTTCTTTCGTCTAATCAAACCATTCCCCCAACTCCCAAAAGCAGGTAAATCCCTGCTGCGATGGCAGCGCCAAGGATTGGCCCGGCAATCGGTACCCAACTGTAGCTCCAATCACTGTTTCCTTTGCCTTTGATAGGAAGAATTTGGTGCATGAGTCTGGGACCGAAATCTCTGGCGGGATTGATGGCATATCCGGTAGTACCACCCATGCTGAGACCGATTACCCATACCAAAAAAGCTACAGGGAGAGCGCCCAAAGAGCCTAAGCCTATTGGGGTATCATTTCCATCTTGAATGATTGGTTCTGTAGAATATAAAATGACAATGATCAATACAGATGTTCCCACAATCTCTGAAATTAGATTGGAAGGCAAGTTCCGAATGGCCGGAGCGGTACCGAAAGGAGCAAACTTCAATCCTTTGTCCTCTGTGGCATCAAAATGGTCTTTATACACCAGCCAGGCTATTCCTGAACCAAACATGGCCCCGAAGATTTGAGCCAATACATATTTGGGTACATCCGCCCAAGGAAAATCTCCGGTGATGGCCAAGGCTATACTTACTGCCGGGTTTAAATGGGCACCACTATAAGGGCCTGCTACTACGACTCCGATAAAGACACCCAAAGCCCATGCTGTGGTGATTACTATCCAGCCACTGCCATTGCCTTTGGTCTGATTAAGGACCACATTGGCGACTACTCCCGAACCCATGGCCAAGAGCAGTGAGGTGCCCACAAATTCTGCTACAAATGCATCCATTATTCTACCCAGTTTTTAGAACGTTCTACTGCTTTATGCCAAAAATGTAAAAATTTCTCCACTTTAGCGGGGTCCATTTGTGGTTCAAAATATTTGTCAGTTTCCCACAAGGCTTTTAATTCTTCCTCATCTTTCCAGAATCCAACAGCCAAACCTGCCAAGAATGCAGCTCCCAAAGCTGTGGTTTCTATGATTTTTGGCCTTTGGATGGCACAATTTAAGATGTCAGATTGGAACTGCATGAGGAAATTATTGGCCGTGGCCCCGCCATCGACGCGTAGTTCTTTGGTAGGTTCCCCACTGTCTTTTTCCATGGCTTTGATCACATCATAGACCTGATAAGCTATAGCTTCCAAAGCTGCCCTCGTCATGTGGGCGATGGTCGTCCCTCTGGTGATGCCAAAAAAAGCACCTCTTGCATTTTGGTCCCAGTGTGGAGCACCCAATCCTGCCAATGCGGGAACAAAGTAAACCCCGTCATTGTCTTTCAAGCTGATGGCCAAGGCCTCACTCTCTTTGGCATGGCCAAAAAATTCAATCCCGTCCCTAAGCCATTGAATGGCTGCACCCCCGATAAATACCGAGCCTTCCAGGGCATAATTTACCTTTCCATTGATTTCCCAGGCAACAGTGGTCAACAACTGGTTATTGGACTTCACAGGCTTTTCCCCGGTATTCATCACCAAAAAACAGCCTGTGCCATAGGTGGTTTTAGCCATTCCAGGTTGGGTGCAAAGCTGGCCAAATAAGGCTGCCTGCTGGTCTCCTGCAATTCCGGCAATGGGGATTTTCTGGGAAAGTATATCTCCTGAGGTAGTTCCATAGACTTCTGAGGAGGATTTTACCTCAGGAAGTAGACTTAAAGGGATATCAAAAAGTTCCAATAATTCTTGGTCCCATTGTTTTTGGTGAATGTTGTACAACATGGTCCTGCTGGCATTGCTGATATCAGTAACATGACGCTGTCCACCGGTAAGTTTCCATACCAACCAAGTATCCACTGTACCAAATGCCAGATCTCCCTTGGCAGCTTTCTCTCTGGCACCCTCGACATGGTCCAAAATCCACTTGATTTTGGTAGCTGAAAAATAGGCATCCAAAACCAATCCTGTCTTTTCGGCTATCATGGAAGCTTTTTCCCTTGACTTTAATTCATCACAAAAGGCTGCTGTTCTTCTGTCCTGCCATACAATGGCATTGTAAATGGCTTTTCCGGTTTTTCGATCCCAAACTATCGTTGTTTCCCTTTGGTTGGTGATTCCTATAGCGGCAATTTCAGAAGCTTTGATACCCTGACTGGTTAAGGCTTCTATCATTACAGCCGACTGACTGGACCAGATTTCCTGGGGGTCATGTTCTACCCAGCCTGACTTGGGGAAATGCTGCTTGAAATCTTTTTGTTCCACAGAAACAATCTGACCTTTTTTGTCGAAAACAATTGCCCGTGAACTTGTGGTGCCTTGGTCTAGGGAAAGAATATATTGGGTCATTGGTTAATTGGTTAATGCAGTGATTGGTTATATCGGTTTTTGGTTCTTCCACTGAAATATTATAGAAATATAATGGAAATACAATTGAAATTTTGATTAGATGCGTATTTCTAAGTATTTCGTTGAAGGCATATTTCCATCTATTTCAATAAATATTTATTTGCCAATTTTTCGAAATCTTGTAGTTCTGTTTCTACCCATTTATCTCCTTTACCCATCTCTTCGCCCATAAGTTGAGCGACTTTTGGGGCCATGGACCAGGCGGCTTGAGCATCCAAAAGCAACATTCTCATTCTGCGGCTAAGTATATCTTCCACTTTCATTGCCATTTCATGCCGTGTACACCAAATGACTTCCGCTTGGGTATAGGGGTAACTGGGATGCAGCAATTGGCCAAGTTCAGGTTTGTCCTGAATCATTTTTTGGATAAAGACAGCATCTGCTCCATAACCTTTCCAATGTCCTTCCTGTGGGTTTTCTGTGAATCCATGGTATCGGATTTTGGCAGAGGTGGAAGGAGATAGAGGGGATTGGGTTACTTTGGTATATTCTTCCACCGTGTCTTCCCCCATTTTTCTGAAGGTAGTCCATTTGCCTCCTGTGATGGATACCAATTTACTTTGGGATACAATCACCTTGTGGGAACGGGATATTTCCTTGGTTTTGGTACTACCTGCTTTGGGTGCTGCCAAAGGCCTAAGTCCTGCAAATACTGATTTCACATCCTGTCGGGTAGGGGCTTTGGTAAGATAGGCCTCTGCGGTTTCCAAAATGAAATCCACCTCTTTGCTGAGGGCTTCTGGTTCCAGTTTGGCTTTTTCCCTCAGGGTATCTGTGGTACCTACCACGAGTTTATCCAACCAAGGTACCGCAAATAAGACCCTTCCATCAGATGTTTTGGGTATCATCAAGGCATCTTTACCGCCCAGAAAACTTTGATCCAAAACCAAGTGGATGCCTTGTGAGGGCTGAATGCTTTTTGGCGCGTCAGGTTGATCCATTTGAAGGATTTTGTCCGCAAATACGCCCGTGGCATTGACCACCATTTTTGCTTCAATTTTATATTTTTCTTTGGAGAGTTCATCGCGGACCTTGAGGCCACTGATTTGACCCTCTTGGTTTTTCACTAAACCTGTTACACGCATGTAATTCAATAGGCAGCCTCCCATTTCATCACAGGTCATGGCCACACTCAGGGCCAGTCTGGCATCGTCAAACTGCCCATCATGGTAGACCACGCCACCTTTCAGGCCTTCTTGTTTGATCTGTGGCAAGCGTTGGATGGTCTCTTTTCTGGAGATAAACCTGGATTTTCCTAGCCTCAATCTGCCGGCCATCCAATCATAGATTTTCAAACCAATGCTGTATTGTAGTCGGTCAAAAAGTGTATAGATAGGAATAATAAAGGGTTGGTTATAGGTCAGGTGTGGGGCATTTTGTAACAAGCGTCCCCGTTCTTTCAGGGCTTCAAATACTAAAGCAATATCTCCTTGGGCCAGGTATCGTACACCCCCATGGACCAGCTTGGTGCTCCTACTTGAGGTTCCTTTGGCAAAATCCGACTTGTCCACCAGTACCACAGAAAGTCCCCTTGATAAAGCATCCAAGGCTACACCTAATCCAGAGGCTCCTCCCCCAATGACGGCAATGTCCCATACTTTTCCTTTCTCCTTTAATTGCTTTAGATTTTTAATCCTGTTCATTTTTAATCTCTTTGACCCAAAAATATCAAAAAAAGAAATAAAAGAAAATAAAAAGAAACAAAAGAAAATGTAATTTAGCGATTACAGTTTCTTTTGATGATTATTTGATCTATTTTAGTGGGCAAAAAGAAATAAAATGACCATTGCGGAACGACATAAGCATATTCTGGAAGCTTTGAATAAAAGCGGGTTTGTCAGTGTGGCTGATCTCAGTAAGGAATTGGACGTAACCATGGTGACGATCCGAAAGGATTTAAAAATATTGGAGGACAAGGGCTTGCTTTACCGTTCTCATGGTTCGGCAACCCCTGTTTCCCCTTATGTCAATGACCGGTCTGTCAGTGAAAAGAAGTTGGTGCGGGTAGAAGAGAAGACGAAGATTGCCTTGGCGGCCAAGGACTTGGTAGATGAGGACGATGCTATTATTATTGGTTCAGGAACCACAGTGGTGGCTTTGGCCCAAGCCATTCCCAAAAATAAAAAGCTTACTGTTTTGACTGCAGCAATGAATGTTACCCTTGCTTTGATTGATGCCCCTGAAGTGGAGATTGTACAATTGGGTGGGGTAGTAAGAAAGAGCAGTAGTTCTGTGGTAGGGCATTATGCAGAGGAGATGTTGAAGCAGTTTGCCTGCTCCAAATTATTTTTAAGCGTAGATGGAATCAGCCTAGATTATGGCCTGACTACTTCCCATATGATGGAAGCACACCTGAATGCCCAAATGATAAAGGCGGTTCAAAAGACCATCGTGCTTGCGGACTCGAGTAAGTTCGGCAAGAAGGGTTTTGGAAAAATCTGTAACCTGGAAGACATCGATATGGTCATTACTGATGAAGGTATTCCTGAACTGTACAGGGAAAGGTTAGAAGAGATGGGGATAGAGGTGAGGGTGGTGTAGGTTTTCGGTAACAGGCTTAAATCTAAATGTTTACCACAGAGAGCATTTAATTTGAAGGTGAAAGGCAGATTCTGTTCAATGCAATGAGCTGACCATTTGATTAAAAGTCTTTGAATATTTTCCGCTCTACCCTTGAACGCCCATCTTTTTCCAAGGTGACTACGAAGATAAAGTCGTATTCAATGTCCTCCAGTTCCGGGAATTTGTCGCCGCTTTCTACAAAGTAATTGGCTACATGATGAATCGTGTTGCTATGCCCAACTACCAGGGCATTGCCCTTACGGTTGCGGAGTGCTTTGACCAGATCGTCATGTTTTTTGACATCATAAAGTTCAATGCCTAAGCCGGGCTGCGCATCTACCAAGGGCTGCGCCGTAGCTTTTGTGCGAATAAAGTCGGTGCTGAATACATGTTCGATTTGTTGGTCAGCTAAAATCTGGGCCAGTTTTCTAGCCCTGGCAGACCCCGCCACGCTTAATTCCGGGTCATCTCCCACCAATTGCTTTTCTGCATGTCTTACTAAATAAATGGTTTTGGGTTCCTGTTTTTGGGAGCAGGATAATAGAATTGTGAATGAAGCAAGGACTATTAGACGCTTTATCATGGGTTTGTGTTTTTTGTTTCCTGTTAATTTTGAACAACACTGATTGTCTTTTGGATGACTTCCTTCAACAAATTTATTGAGACTTTTTCAGCAAACCCTACATAGTAAAACTGGGTTTATGACCTATTACTTCTTTAATTCTAAAAGAACTTGGTTTTGACTCTTATTTCTTGCTTCTTTTCTCTTGTTTCTTGCCTCATCCACTAAACGTATTATCCAAATGCTGGTCCTTGGCTTTGACAGGCTCAAATTCGAGGTACTGTTCCCAGAAGGCCTCTTCAGGTAAAGCCGCTCTTAGGTACAGTTTTTCTTTTTTGATGGGGTGAACAAATACCAGGTGAAAAGCGTGCAGGTTGATATTGCCATCCGGATTGGGTTTGTGAAATCCATATTTCAGGTCTCCACGGATGGGGCAACCCATAGATGCCAATTGCACCCGGATTTGATGGGGCCTTCCAGAGATTGGCCTGACTTCCAACAACCAATGGTCATTGAGTTTTCCCAAGGTTTTGTAGTTGAGTTCGGCTTTTTGCGACCCCGGTACTTCCCTGTCATAGGCAGTCACCACATTTCTCTGCTCATCCTTGACCAGCCAATGGGTGAGTTTTCCTGTCTCTTCATCTGGTCTTTTTTTGACAATGGCCCAATAGACCTTGTGGATATCCCTTTTTCTAAATACCTCCATCATCCTTTCCAGTCCTTTGGAAGTTCTGGCAAACACCACCAAGCCACTGACAGGCCTGTCCAAGCGGTGTACCGGATGTAAGAATACCGCTCCGGGTTTATTGTATTTCTCAGCGATATAGTCTTTACAATAATCAGTCAGGGTTTTGTCCTTGGTTTTGTCTCCCTGTACTAATATGCCAGCTGCTTTATTGACAACCAAAAGGTGGTTGTCCTCATAGACCACTGTAAATGGTTTTCTTTTCATGATGCATAAAGATAAGTAAAAAACACCTTTCTGTTAACTTATGGTATGGTTAACAGAAAGGTGTTTTCAGGTGATTCGGGTTAAAACTCCGAAGTAAAATGAAACTCGATTTCAGGGTAGTTGTCCTGAACCATTTGCAACCAGGCCCTGGATTCGGCCATAAAGACCAGTTTGCCATCCTTATCCTTGGCGATATGCCTGTTTTTGGACCTTACAAACTCGTCCAACTGTTTTTTATCCTTGCTGCTGATCCAGCAGGCTTTGTACAGATTCATCGGGGCAAATTCCACAGAAGCATTGTATTCGTGCTTCAGCCTGAACTGAATCACCTCAAACTGCAATTGCCCAACGGTACCCACTACCTTTCGGTTACCCATTTCATAGGTGAAGTACTGGGCCACCCCTTCTTCCATCAACTGCTTGAGTCCTTTCTCCAATTGTTTGGTTTTCATGGCGTCCTTATTGATCACCTCCTTGAATATCTCTGGAGAAAAAGAGGGGATTCCTTTGAAGGTCAGGTTTTCACCATCTGTGAGGGTGTCACCGATTTTCAGGTTTCCGGTATCGTATAATCCTATGATATCGCCGGGAAAGGCCTCGTCTACTATTTCCCTGTCCTGGGCCATAAACTGCGTGACATTCGAAAATCTCAGTGGTTTTGGCCCCCTTACATGGTTATATGGCTTGTTTCTTTCAAATTTGCCCGAGCAGATCCTTAAGAAGGCAATTCTGTTGCGGTGGTTGGGGTCCATGTTGGCATGGATTTTAAACACAAAGCCTGAGAATTTGGGCTCATCAGGTTTTACTTCCCTTTCTTCTGCATTGCGGCTTTTTGGTGCCGGAGCAATGTTGATAAATGTGTCCAACATTTCATTGACGCCGAAGTTGTTGACCGCAGAACCAAAGAAAACAGGGGCAATTTTCCCTTCTAAATAATCTTTGGGGTCAAATTCAGGGTAAACCCCCTCGATCAGTTCTACATCTTCCCGTAATTGGTTGGCAGCATTTTGACCAATAAGGCCATCCAACTGCTCATCCTCCAGGTTATCTATCACGGCGCGGTCATCGCTCAGTTTTCGTTGACTTGGTGTAAAGAGATTCAGTTTTTTATCAAAAAGGTTATATACTCCTTTGAAACTTTTTCCCATCCCTATAGGCCAGGAAAGGGGGCGTACCTGGATATTCAATTTTTCTTCCACCTCGTCCAGAAGTTCATAAGGATCCCTTCCTTCTCTGTCCAGTTTGTTGATGAAACAGATTACAGGTGTATTGCGCATCCGGCAAACCTCCATGAGTTTTTCTGTCTGTATTTCGACTCCTTTGACGCAGTCGATGACCATGATGACAGAATCCACAGCGGTCAGTGTCCTGTAAGTATCCTCTGCAAAGTCCTGGTGACCTGGTGTGTCAAGCAAATTGATTTTGACACCTTTGTATTCAAAACCCATCACGGAGGTGGCAACAGAGATACCCCTTTGCTTTTCAATTTCCATCCAATCGGATTTGGTCGCCACATCAATCTTGTTGGATTTGACGGCACCGGCAGTCTGAATAGCACCTCCAAAAAGCAATAATTTTTCGGTCAAGGTGGTCTTTCCGGCATCTGGGTGGGCAATAATGGCAAAGGTCCGCCGCTTCTGTATTTCTTTGGTCAAACTCATCTAATGTCCTGATTTTCTTTTTTCAGGCTGCAAAGGTAGGGCTTATTCCCTTGGGATGGAAATGGCTGGAGCAAATACTTACAGGCTTTATAAAAAGTCCAAATAGTGAAAGATAATGGTTGTTGAAAACCCGTTCTGGATCAAGTGATTCTTTTAAGTTGATTTTAGTAAAAATCCTTGAATAGATATTTGTATTGTTTGGCCAGATTTTTTTTTCTCAAGGGATGTACTTCAGAGAACTCAACTTTTTTTCCAAACACAGCATGTCCAAGTTGATGATCCACAATGAATATATAAAGACTTGATAAATTGGTTAGCGGAATTGGGGAAATATCTTCGATAAGGTCACCATTAATCGAAATCGGGATAACATTTTCCTGTCTGAAATTTTTTCCCTTTACATATCCCTCATGGTGTATCAACATACTGTATTTTGTTTCGCTGTAAGCCATCATTTGGTACAGTGCAGGAGTAATCCTTATGTCTTCTAAAGGTATATCCTTGGCTGCCTTATCGGCCATTTCCCTTAGCTCCAGAGAAAATTTTCCGAGATCTGGAATTTGTTCTTCCGCGAAGAAATGTGCAGATTGAAAGACTCCTTTCCATATATCAAGTAATTCAAGGTTTAATTTTGCGGATATTTTAGAGGAGGGGTTCATATAGACCTCATTAAAGCCTTCCTCAATCACTTCTATCCATGTGCTGGGATGGAAAATAGTAATTTCGTTTATTTCTTTTAGGTCAACCAAAGAAGCTTGTTTGTTGAATTTTTGTGCATGTGAAAGCAATGGTACTCCCACTATAAAAACCATAATAAAAAGAATTCTTAGCGTCATTATTATTAGTTTAGATTCAAATGCCAATTCTGTTTTATAACATACTTTTTTTAGGTGAAAAAGTTGCTTAATCCGGGTTTAAAGAAAATTAAGCTATACACCCTGACCCACAAAATCTTCCCTTTGGAATTTGCTGATGCCATCCAGGCTACCATGCAGCACAATCCTAAAAGTGGTTCCTTTACCTAATTCTGATAGTTTGACAAAAACTTTCCCTTTATGATATCCTTCTATAATTCTTTTGGCTAAGGTCAAACCCAGGCCCCACCCCCTTTGTCTCGTGGTAAAACCAGGATTGAATACTTTTTTGTACATGCCTTTTTCCATCCCCTTACCTGTATCGGTGATGTCCACAAGGACAAACTTTTCACTTTCTTTGATGATGTCTATATGTATACTGCCCTGACCTTTCATGGCATCTACGGCATTTTTACAAATATTCTCAATTACCCATTCAAAAAGCGGTCTGTTCATCATGGCTTCCACGTGATTCCCGTAACCGTTGATTTTGATGTCAACCTTGGATGAAATCCTTGGTCTCAGGTAGCTGATCGCATCGTCAATTACAGAGAAGACATTTTCCGGTTGAATGGAGGGTTTGCTTCCAATTGAACTGAAGCGTTCTGTGACCATTCTCAATTTGACCACATCTTTGTCCATTTCCTGGATGACCTCTTTGTTCTCCTCCCAAACGGGGGAGTTTCTCAAGTAATCCAACCAAGCCATTAATGAGGCAATGGGCGTGCCCAGCTGATGGGCTGTTTCTTTGGTCAGTCCTGCCCAAACCCGGTTTTGTTCGGCAACTTTGGATTGATTGAATACCGCATAGGCCAAGATTCCAAAAAACAAGATCACCGAAAGTTGCACATATGGATAAAACCTCAAAGAGGTCAAAAGTTCTGAATTCCTGTAATAAACCAAAGCATCCTCAGTAGGAATGGGTTCATATTGGGCCTTCATCTTCAATAATTCCTGCTGCAAAACTTTAGCCTGGTCTTCAGGAGCGGTTTTATTTTTGAAGTTAATGTTTCTAAAGTCGATAGGGTTTTCATCTCCATCCACCACGATTACAGGAATTGAAGTGTTTTGCTGGATAATTTCCTGATTAATGAATGTCAAATTGTCAGTATATAGTGAGGCATATTCCCATGCCTTGGCCAATAGTTCAATCTGTCTTTTTTCTCTATCTTTCAGCTCATCTACTAGTTTGTTGGTGTAAAAAATGGAGCCAAAGCTAATGACCACGGCACAGATGACCACGAGCCATTTGATACGGCCTTGGTTTTTATACAAATCCAAGATGGAAAAATCCTGTAGTCTATTTTTCATGAAATTAAAGTTCAGGGCTTAAACATAATAGAAAACTCCTTTCTACCATAGATATTATCAATCTGACAAAATATCTTTTTTAAGGCACCGTGGTCTGATTTTTGACGTATATATATTGAATTTTAACCCTAAATACAACAATTATGAGCACAAACGAGATCGGATTAAAAATAAAAGAAAGTAAAGCGTTGGTCGAAAAGTTGAATGATTTGCTGGCCAATTATGAGATTTATTATCAAAATTTGAGGAATTTCCACTGGAATGTGACGGGTCCTCATTTCTTTGAACTTCATGCCAAATTTGAAGAGCTATATAATGAAGCCTTTGAAGGTATTGATGAAGTGGCAGAGCGTATTCTTACCTTGGGTGTAAGGCCTTACTCTTCTTTTGAAGAGTTTATTGAGCATTCTCAGATCAAAGAAGCAAAAGTAGTGACGGATGCCAAGGAAATGGTGGAAATTACCAGGGACAACCTGAACACGCTATTGATATTGGAGCGGGAGGCCCTTGAGACTGCCGCTGAACAGGGAGATGAGGGTACCGTTACACTTATCAGTGACTATATCACTTCCAAGGAGAAGACAGTATGGATGCTTTCTGCTTATTTGAAATAATCCAAAAACACACGAATAAAAAAGAGGATGGAGTTCAAACTCCATCCTCTTTTTTTTACTTTGTAATGTCTGATTATACGTTGACATGTCTTTCCGCATGATAAGATGACCTTACCAAAGGACCTGACTCTACATATTTCAACCCTCTTTTTAGTCCCTCTTCTCTGTAGTGAGCAAATAAGTCCGGGTGGATAAATTCTGCCACTTCAATGTGCATTTTGGTTGGCTGAAGGTACTGACCTAATGTCAGGATGTCACATCCGTGTGCTACCAGGTCATCCATGGCTTTGTAAACTTCATCTTTGTTTTCTCCCAAGCCCAGCATGATACCGGTTTTTGTCCTTTTTCCGTATTCCTTGGTCAGTTTGATCTGCTCCAAGGAGCGGTTGTATTTTGCCTGTGGCCTTACTCTTCTGTATAAGCGCTCCACAGTCTCCATATTATGGGAAACCACTTCCTGACCAGCTGAAATCATCCTGTACAGGGCATCCCAATTCCCTTTCACATCTGGGATTAATGTCTCAATGGTGGTTTCCGGAGAAAGTTCTTTGGTCATGGTTACCGTTTGGTACCAAATCTCTGCGCCTCTGTCTTTCAATTCATCTCTGTTGACAGAGGTAATAACGGCATGCTTTACCCCCATCAATTTGATGGCCTCTGCCACCCTTCTAGGTTCATCCGTGTCATATTCAGGTGGTCTTCCTGTCGCTACGGCGCAGAATGAACATGATCTTGTGCATACATTACCCAAAATCATGAAAGTAGCTGTGCCTGCTCCCCAGCACTCTCCCATATTGGGACAGTTGCCGCTTTCGCATATGGTGTGCAGTTTATGTTCATCTACCAATTTTCGAACTTTGGCATATTCTTTTCCTACAGGAAGCCTGACCCTTAACCAATCCGGTTTTTTTCTTTTGGTGGCCTCTTCGGATATTACAGGTAGTTCAATCATTTTTTTCTGGATTAATCTGGTTGCGAAATTACTCCCTTAAGCTCAATAAAGCCAATCTATTTGCGGAATCCATAGAAAAAGGTGAAATAAACAGACTGGAAAATCTGCTTATTATCCGTGGCTGCCATTAAGGGAATTTCCTTTGTAAAACCTTCTAATTGGTAACCAAGTTCCAATCCGGTCACATTTGATCTAAAAACCCCAAATTCAAAATAAACTGCAGCCTTGGCATTCCCACCAAAAGCAATGTCTGAATTGCCCAGTCCTTCAAAAACGCGGCCAGGCCCCAATACATTGAACCGGCTTTGGTGGACTTCAGGGTTAAACTGTTCCCGTACCGTTTCCAAGCGGCTGACCTGGTATTGGATGATATAAGGAGCAATGATGCCAATGCTGGGTCCAACCGCACCTAATAATGAAACCTGAACGCCTTGTTGGGGAGCTTTTTTGAAAAGGATCAACTCCCTGCCGTAGTAGGGCCGCACAGCATAGAGATAATTTGTCTTACCAAAAATATAGGAGCTGCCCAAAACAGTATTGTATCTGACTTCTCTTGGGTCTTTTACATTGGCCAGGTCAAGACCGAAGAACTGGAATTGGCTATCATCTATTCTTGACCCATATTTGAAGGAAAAACCGCCAATAAGTCCGCCGTTGGTGTTTTTGTTGACACCGAAAAGTATTTCGGTATCATAATCGTAGTTTCCTGCATCTTCTCTTTGGGCGTATAACCAAAAGGCATTCAATGTCAAAAAGACGGTCAATATGGATTTTATACCTTTCATCTTCAAATACTCAGGAAATTAACGTTATTTTGGTCTGTAAGTTATTAAACCGAAAATAAAAGTAAGAGTTTATGGCCACTATAAAAAGTTCCTATGAAGGAAATCTTCGTACTAAAATGGTTCACCTGCAATCAGGTAAGGAAATCATCACAGACGCACCTCTAGACAACAACGGAAAAGGGGAGGCGTTTTCGCCTACAGATACCGTTGCCGCGGCTTTGGGCAGCTGCATGGTGACCATCATGGGTATTGTGGCAGAACGGGATGGAGTGGCCCTGGAAGGACTGACCTGGGAAATTACCAAAGTCATGCAATCAGACCCAAGAAGAATTGCCGAGGTGATCGTGGAATTCCATTGGGAAAAACCTGTAGGTAGTCCTGCATTTTTGCAGAAGTTGAAAAATGCCGCGAAAACTTGTCCTGTGGCCTTGAGCCTTCATCCGGACACCAAGCAGAGCGTGCATTTTAATTTTTAATTTTTTTCTCAAGCACTTGTAGCATATAGTCAAAATATCCCGTCTTAACAAAAAGTGGCGGAACAGTAACCTGCAGATTGGAAGAACAACTCATTCAAAAAGCCAAGAACGGAGACCCGAAGTCTTTGGAAATGCTTTATAGGCATTTCTTTGGCTATGCCATGAGTATTGCCCTGCGTTACTCTAATTCCAGAGAAGATGCTTCTGAGATTGTCAATGACAGTTTCATGAAGGCTTTTGACAAATTGCCCCAACATGATAGTAAATATCCGTTTAAGGCATGGTTCAGAAGGATTCTGGTCAACACTTCCATTGATTACTATAGGAAGAACCTGAAGCACTTTTCTGCCATGGATATTGATAATGCCCATTCAGAGAGCTATGAACCTGAGATCATCAGTCAGCTTTCCATGGAGGATATCCTGGCCATTTTGAGAAGTCTTCCAGAGGCGCTTCGGGTAGTATTCAACATGTATGAAATTGAAGGTTTTGCCCATAATGAAATTGCAGAAAGTTTGGGGATTCCTCCAAGTACTTCCCGCACGTATCTGGCAAGGGCAAAACAAAAGCTTAGAGAAAAAGTATTGGAAATCAATCAAATAAAGGATGAAGGAGCAGTTCGATAAAAGACTGGTGGACAAGATCAGGGACTCCTTTGACAATTATCAGGAGCCTTATGATCCCAAGGCCTGGGACAAGCTCTCAGCCGCTTATTTTAAACCCAAAAAGGGGTTAAGTGATAAGCCATGGCTTTTGAGGGCAGCGGCTGTCTCCGCTATTATGGGACTTGCCTTTTTGTTCTATTTGCTAATGCCTAGGTCACAGGACAATGGTCAAGTTGCGGAAAACAGGACAGAACTGGGAGGATCATCCCCAGAAATCCAACCTGAGTTGACTCCAGCCATTGCAGAGTCAGCAACCAACACCCCTGAACCAAAAGTGGAAAAACTCCCCAAGGTTAATACAGATAAAATGTTGGCTGTCGCTCCCCCTTTAGTGCCTAAGCAGGAGGGAGAAAAAGAAGGGGAGAGGCTAGGGCAAACCAATTATTTAACCGAAGAAGGGATTTTAAGCCAAGAAGCGGTATCCAAGCAGGTAAGGGACAATCTTTTGGTTCCTGAGAAAGAAATGAATACCAATAATATGGTTACTTCAAATACTACTGCTTTGGCTTTGATGGGAGATGAAGAGGCCAAAGCGGTTATTGCTGACTGGTTGGGAGAAGTAAGCCCCACATTGGACAAAAAGTCAAAAGAAAAGGATCCGCCAGTGAAGTTGGGTATGATGCTCATCCCGCAGGCAGTTAATAATTCCAACCAATCCCTTAACCTCGGGGCAGGCTTGGTGTCAGAAATTCCTTTGGGTAAAAAATTGAAGGTGGATCTTGGAATGGCTTATGTCAGCCAAAACCTGGATCCGGGAAGAAATCTTGATGGATTTTTGATGGAGAATGTAGACATGGCAGGTGCTTTTCGGGCATCTTCCATCAGCAATAACGTGATCACCAGCAGCAGTGAGCTTCGCTTTGGGCAATTGGAAATCCCCATCAATCTTAAATACCAGGTCATGGATGGGAAAAATGCAGGAGTTTATGTGCTGACGGGTGTTTCTAATATGTTTTTTCTAAACCAAAGGAATGTCAGTACCGTCAATACTGCTAATATGGGTGCTATGTTTGGTTCACAGCAAAATGTCATTCAAACCTTTAGTCAGACAATAAGACCAGATAATTTGAGTGGAAATGAGACTATGGGTCAAATGATTAATTTCGGGTTTGGGTATGAGTATAGTCTCAGTAACGGGACTTTTATCTCAGTCGAACCTTTTTACAAAACATCTTTGGGCGGGCAGACCTTTTTAGGACAGCAATTGTCTATAGGAGGACTGAACCTGAGGATGAACTTCCAATTAAAAAAATAAGTATCATTATATGAAAGTAAGATTTAGCATTTTGGTGATTGCCGCTATGTTGGTAATGAGTGGTTGTTTTAACAGTTTTGATTCAGATTTTGAAAGAATCGTAGAACGGGACGATCGATTGGTAAAAGAGCATCTTCAAAGGAATAATATAGATGCAGAAGCGAGTCCGCTTGGCTTTTATTTTTTGAAGGAAAGTGAAGTGGAAGGTGCCAGAAATATTCAAAATGGCGATACCATTGGTGTGTATTTTGAGATTAAGACTTTACAGGGACAACTCATTACGTCGTATTTAGATGAAAGTTTACCGCCAAAACTATATGCCCACCGGGAAGGTGGATTAATTCCCAGGGCCTTGAACTTTGCCTCAGGATTGGCCCGTGAAGGCGAAACCCTTCAATTGTTTGTTCCTTCCTATCTGGCTTACCAAGATTATGGATTCCAACAGTTGATTTTCCCCAATTCTAATTTAAATATCAGGGTCAAGTATGCCAAAATCTATAAGCATCAAGAAATTAAGGAAATAGAGGAGGCTTTGATGGCCAATTATTTGGAGGAAAATAACGTTGAGGGATTTGAACGAACAGAAGAGGGACTCTACATGAAGATTTTGTCTGAGGGAGATTCAGAGAGTGCTGCTGCAGGGCCAGAGGATGTTGTTTTTTTTACTTTTCAGTTGTTCCAATTAGGAGAACCTGAAGCCATTTCAGAAATCACTTCCGAGACCAATCCTTTTCAATTTGCCTTAGGTAGGGCTGACAACCTGGAATTCTTGGATTTGGCCATAATGGGACTTAAAGCCGGGGCAGAGTTTGAGGTTATTGCGCCCTCTCACTTGGCTTTTGGCGCTACCACCCAAGTTTTTCCTTATCAAATCAGAAGGGATCTGTTTAACAGGAACCTGATTGCAAGGATAGCCAGGCCATTTGAACCAGTGAGGATGAAGGGGAAACTCATAAAGGTTGGGAACTGATGGTTAGGATGTAGATTGGGGAACCAAAGCCATAAAATTTTGATTTTGCTTTATGAGGTGGTTTTAGCCAAATTGCATCCAAAATAAACCCGGATCTGACCATGAGTTATCTTTTTGAAAGTTTCAGTGGCTGGAAGGCCTATTGTGAAAATAAGCAGATGAGCTTATTTGACAGCGTTATTGAGTATGAAGTAGTCCAAAAAGGAAAAACAGAAGAAGCCATTTGGGAAGGATTGCTTAAAGCCTATTCAGTGATGAAGGATGCAGTGGAAACTGGACTGAAGGAGGAAATGATTTCCAGATCCGGCATGATCAATAATGGGGCAAAAAAGGTTTACCGGCATCCGGTGACTGTTCTTTCACCTGAATTTCAAAAACTCATCGCTAGGGCGCTTGCTGCCAAAGAAGTCAATTCCTGTATGGGAAGGGTTGTTGCAGCACCTACTGCCGGGGCTTCTGGCATCTTACCAGGGACGCTGTACACTTTACAGGAAATCCATGGACTATCTGACAGGCAAATATTAGAGGGACTTTTGGTAGGTGCTGGGATAGCGCTGATTATTGAAGAAAAGGCCAGTCTCGCAGGCGCTGTAGGCGGTTGTCAGGCGGAGACAGGTTCAGCAGCCGCTATGGCATCAGGGGCAATTGTCCATTGTTTGGGGGGAGATGTGGACCAGGTTTTCAATGCTGTAGCCATTACCATACAATGTATGTTGGGGCTAGTTTGCGATCCCGTGGCCGGATTGGTTGAAATACCTTGTGTGGTAAGGAATGCGAGTGCCGCTGCCATTGCCAATAGCTCTGCGCAGATCGCGTTGGCACAGGTAAGTGCGGTCATTCCTGTGGATGAGTGTGTGGAGGCCATGGGAGAAATCGGAGCCAGTATGGAGTCCAGATACAAAGAAACTGCCATGGGAGGATTGGCAGCTACCTTGACAGGTCAGGAAATTGCCAAAAAGGTTTTGATTCAGGACATCGAAATCTTACCTGATGAGACTTTACCGGAGTAGAAAGTCAAAAAATGGGATGGATAAAAGCCAATGGATAGAACCGCCCAAAATCAATGCCCATACCGAGGCACTTACTAGCATATAAGTCATAATTATCCTTCGGGGGACATTGAAGGCTGTGAGTATGATAGACCCCCCTATTGGTGTAAGGATAATTGGTGTCAGGGCAGCTATACCTCCAGGTCCAAATTTCTGCCAGGTTTTAACTATCCTTCGCTTCTTTTTTGTAAACTTTTTTTCGGATACCCTCAGCGTCCAGTGGGATTTAAACCAATCTCCCAAAAACGTCACCATGGCTACAGAGCTCATCATGCCTGCCACTGTAACCATGATTATTTCCGGAAGGCTGTAATTTGCCGCAGCACCCAGCACGGGGCCTGCGATGAATTTGAACAGGCAGGCAAACCAAATGGCGATAAATTTTAAGAAATATTCCATTAGAGAATGGTGTAAAGATAAACACCGTATAACAAGAACAAAAGTACTCCTTCCCAGCGAGAAATTTTCAAATGGGTCCTTAAAATAGGAAACAGGAGGACAGTAAAGCCTATCATCCAGAGAAAGTCTTGTCTCAAGAAGTCATCAGACACGGTTATAGGTTGAATCATTGCCGTAATACCAATGATGGATAAGATATTCATGATATTACTCCCCAAAATATTACCAATAGCAATATCTGTCTCCTTTTTGATGGCAGCAATTACTGAAGTGACCAGCTCGGGGAGACTGGTTCCTATGGCTATAACGGTAATGCCTATGATTCTTTCGCTAACACCGAATATTTTCGAAATCTTAACCGCATTATCTACAAATAAATCAGAGCCAAAATACAGACCAATGATTCCAATCAGCAAGAGGGAAAAAGCTTTCCAAAATGGTTGCTTCTTAAGTTTTTCATCCTCTTCACTGCTTTCAAACTCCTTTCCACTCAGTTTTCGGAAAAAGTAAAAATTTAATGCAATCATCAACAGGAATAAGATCAAGCCTTCTGTTCTGCTGATTACTCCATTCAAGGCAAGCAGGTAAAAAAGCAAAGAACTCGCAAGGGTGGCAAAATAATCCAGTTTGAGGACAGAACGGAAAATGAGGATGGGGTACAACAAAGCACTGATGCCAAGTACCAGGGTGATATTGGAGATATTTGAACCCACCACATTGCCTATTGCAATATCACTATTGCCCTTCAGCGCGGCATTGATACTGACCAATAGCTCGGGTGCGGAAGTACCAAAGGCCACAATGGTCAGCCCAATAAGACCTGGGCTTAACCCAAACTTGGAGGCGATAGCTGAGGCACCATCTACCAAATATTTGCCCCCTGCCAGCAGAATCAGCAATCCTAAAAAAAGAAAGGCATATACCATAACAGATCAGACCTTATCTCCAAAACACAGATCTCCCGCGTCTCCCAAACCGGGTACTATATAGGATTTCTCATTTAAGTGATCATCCAAGGCAGCTGTCCAGATTTTAAAAGGAAGGTCTACATGGTTTTGTATAAAAGCCACTCCCTCCGGTGCTGCGATCACACTGGCTATATGAATGATCCTTGGTTTTCCGTTGGCCAGCAGGTTGTTTATGGTCTTGACAAAAGATTTTCCAGTAGCCAGCATAGGGTCAATTAAAATCACCTCTTTTCCCTCCAAATTAGGTGTAGCCTGATAAAGAAAATCAATTTCCACTTCTTGATGCTCCTCTTGGTCCGTTTTCCGGTAAGCCCCCACAAAACCACTGTCTGACTGGTCAAAATAATTCAAAAATCCTTGGTAAAAAGGAACGGCTGCCCGTAATACGCTGATAAGCACCGGTTTTTCTTTAAGTCTTTTCACCTTGGTTTCGGCAAGGGGAGTTTTGATCGTAGCCTCCTGATAATCCAAAGTTTTGGATATTTCATAGGCCATGATTTCCCCTAGGCGCTCCAGATTTTTTCTAAACCTCCACCGGTCATTTTGGGTATGGACATTCCTTATCTCGGATAGGAACTCTAAAGCAAGGCTATTTTCTTTATCTAAAATAAACATGCAGGGATGGATTAAATGAAGAAGAGGCTTTCGGTTAATTTTGCATTAAAGGTAGGAAAATATTGGCTTTGTTTGAATTGGAATTTTCGAAGGGTAGTGGCTTTTAGTCAAAGAGCCCCAAATACAACTGCGTTCATACTACCAAGAAATTTACCTCTCTTCACATTTTCTTTTCAGGATTGAGTCAAACGCAAAACTTTTCTTAAATTCTGACCAATTTTAACCCTTGTCAAACCTATTTGCTATGAAAGAAAAGAAATTAAGGAGCCAGGAATGGTATGGAAGAAAAGGTAAAGATGGCTTTATCTATAGATCTTGGATGAAAAATCAGGGATTGCCCCATCATCTCTTTGAAGGGGAAAAGCCTGTGATCGGCATCTGCAATACCTATTCCGAATTGACACCTTGTAATGCCCACTTCAGAGAATTGGCGGAGGCGGTCAAAAGAGGAGTTTGGGAAGCCGGTGGTTTTCCCTTGGAATTTCCGGTCATGTCCTTGGGAGAGTGCTCCATCAAGCCTACAGCCATGCTTTTCAGGAATTTGGCCAGTATGGATGTGGAAGAAAGTATCCGGGCCAATCCCATGGACGGGGTGATTTTACTCTGTGGTTGTGATAAAACCACTCCTTCTTTAGTGATGGGTGCTGCCAGTGTCAATCTGCCTACTATGGTGGTTTCAGGTGGACCGATGTTGGCAGGATGGTTCAAAGGGAAAAAAATCGGCACTTCCGATGTTTGGCGGTTTGCCGAGAAATATAAAAAAGGCGAAATGTCAGAGGAAGAGTTTGTGGCAGCAGAAGCGTCCATGTCCCGCTCGAGGGGGCATTGTGCACCTATGGGAACTGCTTCCACTATGGCTGCCATGGTAGAATCACTAGGCCTCGCCCTACCGGACAATGCAACAATTCCGGCTGCAGATTCCCGTAGGAAAGTTTTGGCCCACTTGGCTGGCATGAGGATCGTAGAAATGGTCAGGGAAGATTTGAAGATGACTGACATTTTAAACCGAAAGGCTTTTGAGAATGCCATTATGGTCAACGCTGCCTTGGGAGGATCTACCAACTTTATCATTCATTTATTAGCCATTGCTGGCAGAATAGGGGTAGATTTGGATATTGAGGACTTTGATAAATTTTCAGCGAATATTCCTTTGATTGCCAATATACAGCCCTCTGGAGAACATTTTGTAGAAGACCTCTTTTATGCCGGTGGACTTCCTGCTGTTATGAAAGAGATTCAGGGCTTACTTCACAAAGATAATATCACCGTTAATGGGAAAACCATTGGGGAGAACATTTCGGGTGCGGAATGCTACAACAGGGACCTTATCGGAACCATGGAGGATCCCATTAAGCCTGAGTCGGGAATTGCGGTTCTCAAGGGTAATCTTTGTCCAAATGGCGCGGTATTAAAGCCCTCTGCTGCAACCCCTGCCTTATTACAGCACAGGGGTAAAGCTGTTGTTTTTGAAGATATTGATGATTATAAGAAGAGGATCGATGATCCGGATTTGGATGTGACACCTGAATCTATTTTGGTTTTAAAAAATGTGGGTCCAAAAGGTTACCCGGGCATGCCTGAAGTAGGCAATATGGCTTTACCTGCTAAAATATTGGCACAGGGGATTTCGGATATGGTCAGGATTTCTGATGGCAGAATGAGTGGGACAGGTTTTGGTACCGTGGTTTTACATGTATCCCCTGAGTCTGCGGTAGGAGGGAATTTGGCCTTGGTGAGGCAGGGAGACTGGATCCATCTGGATGTGCCCAATAGGAGTTTGACCTTGGAAGTGTCAGAGGAGGAGCTTGAAAACAGACGGGCTTCCTTCCAACCTTTGAACTTGGGATATGATAGGGGATATGTAAACTTGTTTATCCAAAACGTCACCCAGGCACATGAAGGAGTCGACTTTGACTTTCTTATTGGAGCCTCAGGACCAGTTGTAAAAAGGGATTCTCATTAATTAGTATGAAAAACCATCAAAAAGTCGCTTTAATAACAGGGGCAGGTCAAGGTATAGGGCTGGAAATAGCCCGCCTGCTTTCCCTGAAAGGCCACCATGTTATCCTCAATGACATTGAAAAAAGTTTGACCGATGATGCAGTTAAGCAACTGATCAAAACTGCCAAAGGAAAAGTCTTGGGGATGTCAGGGGATGCCGGTGACCCGATCACCATTTTGGAAATGGTGCAATTGGCTGACAAAGAATTTGGTCGCTTGGATATTGCAATTGCCAATGCAGGAATAACGCTTTATGGTGATTTTTGGGAATATGAATTTGTGGACTTTATGGAAGTCATGCGGGTAAATATGGCCGGCAGTTTCTTTTTGGCCCAAGCTGCAGCCCAGCTCATGAAACAAAAAGGGAATGGAGGTTCATTGCTGCTTACGTCTTCTGTAACTGCCCATCAGGCACATAAAAACTTGGCAGCTTATGCCATGAGTAAGGCCGGTATAGAAATGTTGGCCAAAAACCTGGTCATTGAGCTTTCCGAATTTGGGATCAATGTAAATTCCATTGCGCCTGGAGCCACTTTGACCAATAGGACCGCTATGGATAAAGACTATGAGAAAACCTGGTCAGCCATTACCCCTATGGGAAGGCCCGCCAATGAAATTGATATCGCAGAAGCTGCTGTGTTTCTTGTTTCTGATCAGGCAAGACATATCACTGGACAAAATCTGATCATCGATGGAGGTTGGACGAGTATCAGCCCATCACCGTATTGAAATCTTCTATGAAAACGCTGTTTCAGGATTTATTGACCTATACGCACCAAAGTAATCAGACCATGATTGCCATAATGGAAAAAAGTGACATAGAAATACCCGATAAATGTCTTGCTACTGCCCATCATATCCTGGTGGCCCAAAAAATCTGGAATAACCGAATAGAGGGAGTAAGTGAGATTCATTTAGAACTTTGGAAGCCAGTTTCTATTCAAAAATTAATTAAATATAACCATGAGGAATTTCAAAGATCCATCTCGTTGATAGATAAATTCGATCTTTCATTTACTGTCCATTATGTAAATACCCAAGGGCATAAATTCAGTAATTCATTTCAGGAAATCCTGTTTCATGTAGTCAATCACAGCACCTATCATCGGGGGCAGGTGATTGTTCAACTCAAAGAAGCAGGGATTGAGGTGGAATCTACTGATTATATTCTTTCGAAAAGAAAAAAGTTTTAAGGTGGAAAAATTAATTAAACCTAGGTCTCACTTTCCTGCTCCTTGGACATTAAAGGGTGAAGGCATCATTATGGTTTACAACTTTAAAAAAGATTGGTTGGAGAAAAATGGTTTGTTGCGATTGGGTCCATCTGAAGTCTACAGGGGAGGTTTGGGCTTTGTAATGTTGGTCAATTACCATGAATCCCCGGTTGGTCCTTACAAGGAGCTATTAATCATTCCCGGCAAATACAATCCCCATAAAAGGCAGTCTATTTCCCACATTTTTGTGGATTCGGAGAACAGCACAGAAAATGGACGGTATAATTGGGGAATCCCCAAGGAAACTGTTCCCATGATTTGGCAGACGGAGGGAGACCTGGACACCATAGCCATTGGATCGGAAGAGGATCCAATTTTGTACTGTGAAATCAAAAGTAAAAATATTCCCTTTCCGGCCACTACCCGGTTACTGCCCATCCGCTTACATCAGGTTTTGGGTGGAAAAACCTTTTTGACAAACCCAAATGGTTCCGGTTGGGCCAAATTGGCAAAAATAAAAAAATTGAATGTTGATGCAGATCGTTTTCCTGACATCTCTCAGCTAAAGCCTTTGCTTTGCTTTAAGGTAAACCCATTTACCATGCATTTTCCATTGTCCCAGATACATGAGCATCAGGAATAAAAATATTTTGATCACTGGGGCTGCTTCAGGAATAGGCAGAGCTTTGGTTGAGAAATTGGCCAAAGACAATTCCATATTGGCAGTGGATATCGCTAATGAGGGGCTAGAATTACTGCAAAAGATGTTTCCAAAATTAACGGTGCTTCACATAGATTTATTAGTCGAGGGTGCTGAGGTGGAGGTTATGAAAAAGGCCTATGCCCTATGGGATAGGGTGGATATGTATTTTGCCAATGCCGGTTTTGGCACCTATGGGCATTGGCATGAAGTCCAGGAAGAAAACTTTCAGGATATTTTCAGAATCAATGTCACAATTCCCTTTTTGACTGCAAAGGCATTAAAAAAAGCACAGTCCAGTCCCTTCCGTTTGATTGTAACTGCATCTGCAGTATCTTATTGGACGGTGCCAGGTTATTCAGTGTACAGTGCCAGTAAAGCCGCCATGCATCAGTTGGCCGAAGGAATCAGGGCAGAGGGTGATGGAGATTGGCTGACCTTGGTCTATCCTGCCTCAACAGATACTTCCTTCTTTGCAAAAGCAGGTAAAGAAATTCCTAAAGCCTATCCGGTTCAGTCCGCTGAAAAGGTCGCTGAATATATGATAAGGGGAGTAGCAAAAAACAAAAAATACATATATCCTTCTACTTTATTTAGGTTGGCACTATTAGTCAATCGATGGATTCCCCTGATAAAGCCGCTATACACCTTGTTTGAGCAGAGAAAATTCCAATCTTGGTCCAACAGAAGTACCTCAAAAAAACTTGTACCCTAAACAGTAGTAATCCTAACACTTAACATAATGGAATCATGAAAAAACAAACCATCATTGCATCTTTAATTGGGCTCGTGATTTTTTACGCTTGTGGGCCTAAATCAGAGGAAGCTTCTTTGCCGATGAAAGTGGCATTGGCCTATGGATTTGATCAATTTGACCGCTTGAACAGCATAGCTTATACCTGGAATGTGCAGGTGGATTCAGCCCGGGTTGTCACTAGGGATTGGAAATGGAATATTAAAGGCCGTACCGTTTACTATGCAGATGCTGATACCAGTTATACCTACAGCTTGGATTTGCCTGCTGATGAAATGCCTCCAGCGGATAAGGGATTTATCAATGATAAGTACTGGTTGATGTATCCTTTTCAATTAGTATGGGATGAGGGTTACACCTATACCGTAGAAGAAGATGTACCTGCACCAATCTCAGGCAATATATCCACAAAAATGATTGTGGTGTACAATGATGAAGATGGTTATACTCCCGGTGACGCTTATGATCTTTACTTGGATGAAAATTTCATGATCCGGGAATGGGTCTTTCGAAGAGGAAATGGACCGGATGGACGCCCTTTTACCTGGGAAAACGAAAAAGAATTCCAAGGGGTGAAATTTGCAACGGAACATAAAAACGCAGATGGAATCCGCTTTATATGGTTCACTAATATCCGGGTGGATTAAGGGTTTTGAAAATATGCTGGGAAACCAGATCTGGCTTATTTTACGAAGCTGAGTTCCAACTGTAACTTAACCAAGACAGGGATGCCAATTTCAAAGAAATCATCACTTTCCTCTTCTTCAAGTAAGATAGTCAAGCGGTTGGTGGTCAATTCTTTGACCTGGAATTCTTGGGTTTCGCTATCAGAGGTCAGCCTTAAAAGGGTGTTCCCATTTCTGAGTTCATAAGTTCCCGATTCATCCACTGTTCCGTTGACTGTAACCTCATAGGTTCCATCAGCCTTAAAAATCAACACCGTTCCTGCAAAATCTGCAGCGGAAAATAGTTGATTCCTAATTTCGTTGGCTGTTTGTTGTGCTTCTTGGGTAGATAGCCCCAAAGCCACTAAAAATTGTTCCAAAGGCTGTCCATTGATCTGCATATCAAATGAAAATGCGCTAAAGTTCCAAGACCCTACAATGGGCGAGACCACAGGTTCCTCTTTGTCCCTGCAGGAAGAAAAAAATACAATAAAGGCCAATACCAATATGGCAGGGGAAAAATAGGAGCGGTTTTTCATAATTATCTTTGATGGTAGTAGCAATTTAGTGCTAAGTTCATCGAGATCAAACAGTTGTCAGAAATACTTTTAAAATAAAAAAGAGGCTGTCTCCATAAATTAGGACAGCCCCTTTTTCAAAGGGATTTGGGATTATTTATAGGGTAACGAAACTGATCCCTATGTTGAAATACACGGTATTGGTCAGGTTATTTATCATGCCATAATCCTGAGTACCGAAGAAGCCCCTAAAGAATTCCCTGCTTCCCGCTAATTCATCTGCATTGAAGGTCCAGTCTATCCTGTATCCTGCCTGAAAATGTGCCCAGAAAGGGCCCGAGATTTTGCGTTGAAGTTCGATTCTTGGGCGCAGTTCTCCTCTTCTGATTTCGAAGCTGTTGTTGCCGACAGAGAAGTCATTTATCCTGTAGCTTTGGCCTTCCAGCTCATAACCAAATAATAGCAGGGCATCCTTGTTGAAGTTATACCTGCCATGGGCCCTGGCTGGAAACAGGATTTCCGTTCCCCATTTTCTATCTGCGCTGGTCACATCATACATGATTACAGGCACATAGTTTAGGTTACCTACCCTGTAAGTTCTGGCAAGACCAAGTCCCCAGCGTTTTCTTTCACTTACCCTTTTGGCATAAACGGCTGCCATGCTCCATCGGATGGTATTGAAAGGCTGTAAGGAAAAGTCAAAATCACCGCTCATGTCCAGGATACCTTGAAAGATAAAGAAGTTTTCCTCGCTTATTGGTACAAAGAAAGTATTGGTCCAATTAAGGTTATTCAATCCATTTTCATTCAGAATATTGGTCAGCCCGGAAGCGTTCCCGTCTGCCTCAATATCCGTGATGTTGTATCCAACCCGCATGTAGTTCAGCCCACTTTGCCAGACCAAGTTACTTTTGGAGATAACAGGGATGTTTGAATTAAATCTTAAACCTCCGGTAAAGTTTACCCTTCCTGTTTCACTGATAGGAGCGTCTTCATCGACCCCCCATCCCGTTCCCTGACTTGCAGGAAATCTGGCTGCTGACAGGTTCATGGTGTAGGACGTTTGCATATCATATGAAACGCTAAAAAACCGTGTAGGGCTTAAACCTACGATGGTGGGTCTGGCAAAACGCTTGACAGGGCTCTCGTCTACCAATTCCAAATCATCGTACATATCCCAATCCTCATCGTCTTCGTCCTGAGCCAAAACAACCAAGGGAATGGAAAATAAGAGCAAGACAATTAACCAAATTTGTTTTTTCATCTATCCAGTCAATTACCTTACTTTAAGTCTTCTCCAAGTATCCGACCTTCCAAAAGTCCTCACCCCAACATAACCACGGATATCCAGTGTATTTTCATCTTTCCAAGTGATCACTGAGTTATAGGTATTGCCTGTTTCAGGGTCATAAATGGTGCCTTCTGCCCATTCGCCTTTGCCTTTATATTCAAAATCCTTTAGGATCCTGTAACCTCTCAAAGGCACATTAGCCATGCTTTTATCTGGGTTGTTGACATCTGTTTTGGCTTCTCCTGTTTCCGGATCATTGGGTTCTTTTAACCAAACAATTCTGCCGTAATATTTTCCATCAATATTGTCAATTTTTACTCTCGCTTTACCATGTCCCGGCTCCCATACGCCAACAATGTCATCGGCATCTTGTGCAAAGACGAAGATTGCCATCAGGCAAAATCCAAGTGTTAATAGTAGCTTTTTCATAATGTATATCAATTTTAGGTTTACTTTTTAATTTCGAGTTCAAAAGTGGCCTTCAGGCTGAAAAGAATATCATCCCAGTATTCTTCCTCCAAAAGATCGAAATCCCCCACAAAGGTTATTTTCCCATCTTCAAAAGCAGAGGCAAGTTTCTCCTGTTTGCTTGCTAAACTTAGCCCAAAAGGTTTTCCTGATTCGATTTTTCCCTCATATAATCCCAATCGGGTCATAGGCGTGTTTTTTGAGGTCATTTCAAAAACCATTTTTTCAATTCCTGGTAGCTCTTCGCTATCCTGCAAAATGATCTCTACCTGGGTTAATTTGGCGTTTTTGATATTTGCTTTTTCTTGTTCGGTTTTACCGATCAGCTCTGATAAATTGAATTCCCATGAAGCTGTAGCAGTATTTGCTCCCTCAAAGAGCGGACCCTCTGCAGAAAGCTGCAATTCAGGAGAATTAATGATCAATTTTTCTGTTTCTCCACTACAGGAAAACAGAAAACTGATGGAAATCCCCATCAAAAGCACGAGCAATGCATTTTTTTTCATAATATGCTTAAAACAGTTTGGTTTACTTTTATTCAACGGATTATTGAGTTTTTGTTTTCATCAAATTTTCTTACCTCATGTAAAGGAGGTCTGAAAAATTGATTTTTTGCCCTATATTCAAAGCATCTTAATTCCATGTAGTAACTGTCCAACGGAGGCCTTGTTTGCAAATTTGGGGTGATTATTCTTCAAAATCCAATATTACAACAGTATTTGAGCTTTCAAAAAAAGTGTTAAAACTTAAAAAATAAAATTTTAAACTCCCAAATTCATGAAAAGTAAATTAGTTCTTGTGTTTATGTTGTTGACAACCAGTGTTTTTTCTCAACAACTCTCCGATACCGAAGAAAAGCTTCTGGAAATCATCGACAGGAATTATCAAGAAACCATAGCCTTACTCGAAGAAACGGTCAATATTAACTCCGGGACCTTTAACTTGGAAGGGGTCAGGGAAGTGGGGAAAGTTTTCGAAAGGGAGTTTGCAAAAATTGGTTTTGAGACAAAGTGGGTTACGTTGCCGGATTCATTGAGAAGGGCGGGACATTTTGTGGCTACGAAGAAAGGCAAAAGTGGGAAGAAGCTTTTTTTCATTGGTCACTTGGATACCGTTTTTGAAAAAGACATGCCTTTTTACCCCTTCACCATGGTGGATGAAAATACAGCCAAAGGACAGGGAGTAAATGATATGAAAGGAGGCAATGTGATGATTTTTGCCACTTTAAAGGCTTTAAATGAGTTGGGTTTATTAGAGGATAAGACCATCACCGTGTATTTCACTGGTGATGAAGAAAATGCAGGTAATCCAAGTTGGGTAAGTAGGTTGGACTTTGTTGAAAGGGCCAAGCAGCATGATTATGCACTGGGTTATGAAACTGCCCAAGGTTTCAATATTGCCACAGTGGCCAGAAGAGGGGCAAGTGGTTGGACTCTAAAAACCACAGGCAGACAAGTGCATTCCTCTGGTGTTTTTAGGGAATCGGTCGGATACGGAGCAATATATGAAGCAGCTAGAATACTGAATGCTTTCAGGGAAGAATTGGCAGGTGAACAGTATCTGACCTTTAATCCTGGACAGATTGTTGGCGGTTCGGATATCAGCTATGATGCGCTTTCAGGAGAAGGTAAAGCTTTAGGTAAAACCAATATTGTAGCCCGCGAGGCCTTTGTTACAGGAGATTTAAGGTTTTTGGGTGAACCACAAAAAGAAGCTGCGAGAGAAAAAATGAGGCAAATTGTAGCCAAGAACCTCAATGGGACCACGGCAGAAATCCAATTTGAAGATGGAATTCCATCTATGCCACCAACAGAGGGCAATATGACCTTGGTGAGAGTTTTGGATCGGGTGAGTCAGGATTTGGGTTTTGGTGAGGTCAGGGCAGGCGATCCCGGTTCCCGAGGTGCAGGTGATATTTCTTACGTAGCAGATTATTTGGACTGTATTGATGGTATAGGAGCTTCTGGTACGGGTGCCCATTCTCCTGCAGAGACCATCAATATGAAGGAGTACCCTGATCTATTAAAGCGGTCAACTTTGTTTGTCTACAGGCTTTTAAATCAAGAATGAGAAGGGAACTTGCCTATATATTTGCTTTTATTGCTTGGTCTTCAGTTACCATGCAGTATTGGGTCATGCTGGAATCCACACCACTTACGCTTGGAACTGCTACACTCCGGTTTTTCAGCTATTTTACTATTCTCACCAATACACTGTTGGCTCTTTATTTCAGTTCTCAAGTCCATGCACATTTACATGACCGCGGTAAAATCTGGGGAGAAGTCTTTCCAAGGCTCAGAGCGATAAACAAAATTTAGTACCTTGATGATTCAAACTAATGAAAGCCAATGAGCAAGTATAAATTACAGTTTTGCTGTTATGCATTGGGGATCTTAATGTTCTCCACTGCCTGCAGTTCCTCTGAGACCAATGACCAAGAGATGGAAAAAGAACATAAAATTGTAGTCTATCAGGTTTTTACCCGGCTTTTTGGAAATACCAATACCACCAATAAGCCATGGGGCACCATTGAAGAAAATGGTGTCGGAAAGTTCAATGATTTTACGGGCAAAGCCCTTCAGGAAATTAGGGATTTGGGGGTGACCCATATCTGGTACACTGGGGTTCCACATCATGCTGTCATCAGGGATTACACGGCTTATGGGATTTCCAATGATGACCCGGATGTGGTGAAAGGAAGGGCAGGTTCTCCCTACGCTGTAAAGGACTATTATCAGGTCAATCCTGACCTGGCGGTAGACCCAGCTAAGAGAATGGAGGAGTTTAAAGCCCTGATCAACAGGACCCATCAGCATGGAATGAAGGTGATTATCGACATTGTGCCCAATCATGTGGCTAGAAAATATGAGGGGTTGAACAACCCTTCTGGCGTCAGAGATTTTGGGGCAGATGATGACACCACTCTTGAATATCACCGCAATAATAATTTTTACTATATCCTTGGCCAGGCTTTTAAAGTACCGGCAGCACTTGATGGGTACAAGCCTTTAGGGGGTGAAGATCATCCCTTAGCAGATGGGAAATTTGACGAAAATCCAGCCAAATGGACGGGTAATGGAAGCCGCGACCCACAACCGCATTTTTACGATTGGTATGAAACAGTTAAAGTAAATTATGGTGTAAAGCCAGATGGAAGCAAAGATTTCCCTGAATTGCCTGAAGGTTTTGACGAGAAAGACTATAAAGCCCATTTTGAGTTTTGGAAGGGTCAAGAGGTTCCCAGTTCATGGAAGAAATTTAAAGACATTGCAATATTTTGGATAGAAAAAGGAGTGGATGGTTTCCGATATGATATGGCTGAGATGGTCCCTGTGGAGTTTTGGTCCTATATGAATTCAGCGATCAAAATGAAAAACCCTGAAGCATTCTTATTGGCAGAAATTTACAACCCAAAGGCCTATCGGGACTATATCCGACTGGGCAAAATGGATTACCTCTATGATAAAGTGGAATTGTATGACACACTCAAAAACATCATTCAGGGCAAGGGTTCTACGGATAACATCATCCCTATCCAAGCTGGATTAGCTGATATTGGAAAGCATATGCTTCATTTTTTGGAAAACCATGATGAGCAAAGGATTGCCAGTCCGGAATTCGCAGGGAAAGCGGAAAAAGCCAAGCCTGCTGCAGTGATATCTGCCACCATTGATCAGGGACCCATGATGATGTATTTTGGTCAGGAAGTAGGAGAGTCCGGGGCCGAAGATGCCGGATTTGGGAAACCTTCACGTACCTCTATTTTTGACTATATCGGGGTTCCCCATCATCAGCGTTGGGTCAATGAAGGGAAATTTGACGGGGGGCAGCTTTCAGAGGAAGAGAAAGGCTTAAGAGATTTTTACAAAAGACTTCTTAACCTGATCGGTAAAAGTCCCGCAATGGGGGGAGCCTATCAGGAGATTCATAGCCATAACCGACAGCATACAGATTGGTACAATGACAAAGTTTTTTCATTTGTCCGATGGACCGATGGTCAGCGATTGGTGGTGGTGAGTAATTTTGATGCTGACAACACTTTTGGTTTTGACTTAGAAGTTCCTGCTGAACTGATTTTGGCATGGAACCTTGTCGATGGGAGGTATGCCTTGGAGGAAAAGTTGTATGGAAAAGCAAATGCAACCTTGCATGTATCAGAGGGAAAAGGCAGTATTAGGGTGGATTTAATGCCACTGGAAAGTTGGATTTTGGAATTGTCCTTGTAACCCAAGATGTATTTGTTCAGTTTGTAAATAAAGACAGACACATTTCATTAAATTTGTTGACATAAACCCAAATTAATAACGCATGGCCTATTATTTCAAACTAGGAAATATTCCGCCCAAAAGGCATACGCAATTCCGCCAGCCCGATGGAAGCCTCTACAAAGAGGAACTGGTTAGCTCCAAAGGTTTCTCGGGTATTTATTCCAACCTCTACCATATCCATAACCCCAATAACGTATTGGCTATTGGAAAGCCTACGCCTTACCATTGGGAACCTGCCAAGGAGCATGGATTGAAGCAGACCCATTTGAAGACAGCAGGAGTTTCCACTACAGGTAAAGATTACCTAAGTGCAAGAAAAATGCTGATGATGAACAATGAAGTCATGATGGGTATTTGTTCTCCTGAGCAGCGTAAAATGGATTATTACTTTAAAAATGCTGACGGGGATGAATTGATTTATGTGCATGATGGGGAAGGGGTGATGTATTCGCAGTTTGGAAAATTGGAAGTACGTCAGGGAGATTACATTGTGATTCCAAGAACAACCATTTATCGATTTGAGTGGAAGGAGGAAGGTCCCTTGAGGTTACTGGTTATAGAATCCCATGGTCCTATTGAGACAGTAAAAAGATACAGAAATGAGTTGGGGCAGCTGTTAGAGCATTCTCCATATTGTGAAAGGGATATTCGTCCTCCCGGGGAGTTGGTGACCGAGGCTGAAAAAGGAGAATATTTGGTTCAGATTAAAAAGGGGGGGATGCTTCATCCATATACCTATGGGCACAGCCCTTTGGATATTGTAGGATGGGATGGCTTCTTATATCCTTATGCCTTGTCTATCCATGATTTTGAACCCATTACCGGGCGCATCCATCAGCCGCCACCGGTGCATCAAACCTTCCAAGCTTGGGGTTTTGTCATTTGTTCTTTTGTTCCAAGATTATTTGATTATCACCCATTGGCTATTCCCGCCCCTTATAACCATAGCAATATTGATTCTGATGAGGTATTGTATTACGCTGAGGGGGAATTCATGAGCAGAAAAGGAATTGACCGAGGGTCATTTACCATTCACATGGGAGGGCTTCCCCATGGACCTCATCCAGGAACAGTAGAGAAGTCCATAGGTGCTAAAGAAACCCATGAATTAGCGGTCATGTTGGATACTTTCAAACCCCTCTTTGTGACCACCCAAGGCTTGGATTTTGTGGATCCGGCTTATCCGATGAGTTGGAAGGAATAATATTTGTAGAAATTAAAAAAGGAAAAAGCCGGTAATTTAACCGGCTTTTGATTTTAAGTCAACTATAGAATTCTATCCCAACCAAATGAAAAGTTGCTTACAGTCCCAAGAATTTCAGTTCCTCTTCAAAAGTTATTTCCCTGTGTTTCATTTCTTGCCTTAGAATCATGGACTTTTCAGCAGAAATCCGGTTGAGGCTCACAGAGTGGGCATGGAAATTTTTTTCCCATTCAAAATCATGCCTCACTTCTTTATGCAGCCTCATTTTTGATTTAATGAATGTTTGGAGATGGGAGGCTAATCCGTTTAAGGACATGTTCTCGGGTAACTTCAATAGAATATGGATATGTTCGGCCAACACAGCATAGGTAATGGCTTGATCCTTATGGTTGGCAACGAATTCCTCCATTGCCAGATTGATGGTTTTTATTTCAGGTTGGCCAAAAATTCTTTCCTGGTTTTTGGTACTTAACACCAAATGGGTCCATATTTCTGAATGTGAATGTTTCATTTTAATAAATGAATTGATCAAAAATATAGATAAAATAATTGACTTGAAAACTAAGTCCGCTTTATTTAATGAATTTTTTCCTGAAATAGTTGTATCACATTTTGTGGGTCAAATAAAACATCAATTTAAAAATCCTCCCATGTTAGAAGGAGGATTTTTGTTTTCATTACTGAAGTATTTCCAGAATCGGTTGTCCTGTTGCGCCATTGGGTAATCGGATATTGAGTAGCATAGAGAGGGTTGGAGCAATGTCTGTAACGGTAGCATATCGGGAACTTTCACCTTGTGGAATATTCCATCCCATAAAAATGATAGGGACATGGGTATCATAGGTATAGCCTGTTCCATGGGTAGTGCCTCTCCAGGAGCTGCTTAACCACCCTGGTTCCAGGATCAATAACAGGTCGCCTGAGGCTTTATGGTTATAGCCCATTTGTAAGAGGTGCTTTCTGCCTGTGAGGTAATCTAATCGGCGCATGTCCGTGGCGGTGTAGACTTCCTTGATGCCATCAAAGCGTAAAAGAAATTCTGCCAACTCTCTTTGAATTTTTTCTATACTGATTCCTTTTTCCTTTGCCAAATCATAATTGAGGAAAACCTGTTCATTGGAAAAACTGCTAATCCAATTGCCTTCTCCGTAATTGACAATACAAAATCCCCGCATTTGGGTGAGAATATAGCGGGTGTTGAAATTGCCCGCAGGTACATTTTCACTCAACATATAATCAACGATATCAGCCACAGCATGGTCTGCTGTCAAAAATACCAGGTATTCTCCCACACCATATGCTGAATCCAAATGTTTGAAGAATTGTTCTAGCTCCCGGTCTAACCTGAGGTAGTTGTCCTCCAGTTCTACTGAAGTAGGGCCAAAGCGGTGACCAATGTAATCCGGTGAGGAAAAACTAATAGCAAGGAGATCTGTTTCTCCCCTTTTTCCCAGCTGTTCTCCTTCAAGGACTGCATAAGCCATATCCAAGGTTAAGGTGTTCCCAAATGGAGTAGTGGCAATCAAACCAAAATCGTCATTATATTCCATCAAGGCTGGCAGGTCATAGGGGAAGGCTGTTGTTTCCATTCCTATGAAAGGACCTTCAAAGGGATTGTCATCGGCGATACTTTGCACATATGTTTCAATTGGGAAAAGTGTTTCCCATTTCCCGGAAAGGTATTTTTGAGCCAGCTGTTTGTCATTCAGCTCTTTTACCCAAGCCGGTAACTCCTCGTGATAATAAGTGGAGGTCATAAATTCTCCTGTTTTACTATCGAACCAATAAGCGTCTCCCATATGCCCCGCGGGCAGGGCAGCACCTCGGTCCTTGATGGCAATACCCACTACTTTTGACCTCTTGTTGCTGGCAAATCTCAGCTCATCGGATATGGTGGTGCTGAACATGTTTCTCGGGGAGATTTTACCATTGGATGCAGTTCCCCCAACTGCAGTAACAGTACTGTCTTCAGCACAATAAATCATTCTGCCAAGCTTCCTTACATACCAATTATTGGCAATGATGCCATGGGTGGAAGGAGTGGCTCCTGTATAGACAGAAGCATGACCTGGACCAGTATAGGTGGGGATATAATTGTAGTGGGCATTTTTCATCATGAAACCCTCTTTCATCAATCTTTTGAATCCTCCTTCGGTATACCGGTCTTCAAATTTGTAAAAGTATTCCTGTCGCATTTGATCCACTACAATACCTACCACCAATTTTGGTTTTTTGACGGTGGCCTCTTGGGCTCTAGATAAGAGTGGAAACAATACTAATAGGACAAGTATTAAGCGCGATATTTTCATCATTTAAGATTTTTGTATGATACAAATATAAGGAACTGATTTTTTGAGGGGGGGGGTACCAAAAAGAATTCTATGAGTGGAAATGGCATTAAGCGGTAATTTATATATTTGGTAGCCGTATTTGTAACAAGAAAATTAAAAACCTGATAGATATGAAAAAATTTGGAAAGCTTTTGCTTGTCATCTTACTGTTTTCCATTCACCTGGAGCAGAAAGCCCAATCGTATTTTGCAGATGGTTTGCCCCCTACTTTTCACAAGGAAAGGAGACAGGCTCTAAGGGAAATCATGCCAGCTAACAGTGCAGCAGTATTTTTCAACAACCCTGTCAAAAATCGGTCTAATGACACAGAGTTTAAATATAGACCCAATTCGGACTTCTATTATCTGACGGGTTTTCGGGAGCCTAATGCAGCATTGATCATTTTGAAAAACCCTCAAATGGTAGATGGTAAAATGGTGGATGAGGTGATTTATGTGCAGCCCAGAGATCCTAAAAAAGAACAGTGGGACGGTGAAAGATTAGGGATAGATGGTGTGAAGGAAAAGTTGGGTTTTGAAGCGGTATTTTTGAACTCAGATTTTTTGAAACAGCCAAACCTAAATTGGTCCCAGGTCCAACCCCTGTTGTCCTTTAATTTGGGTGAGTTTGAAGGGGGGGCTTACAATGCCCCATTAAAAGACATGGTAGCGGCATTGAAGGGTTTTTCATTAGTGAAAGAAGTACCAAGTTCTCCTAAGCTTGACCAGTTGATGAATCAGCTCAGGGTGGTCAAAACACCTGAAGAAATAGAGGTGATGAGAAAGGCTGTTGAGATTTCAGGGAAGGCGCATGTGGAAGCCTTCAAATCCATTCAGCCGGGTGTGTCTGAAAGAAGCATACAGGGAGTCCATGAATTTGTACACAAAGTTTTAGGCGCGGAGGATATAGGCTATAGTTCCATTGTGGGAGCGGGGAATAACAGCACCATTTTGCATTATGTGGACAATTATCGCACAGATTTACAGGATGGGCTTATCTTGATGGACGTAGGGGCAGAGTACAGGGGGTATTCCGGTGATATCACCAGGACTGCACCGGTAAAGGGGAAGTTTTCCCCAGAGGAAAAGGCCATTTATGAAATCGTACTTGAAGCCTTGGAAGCAGGTATAGCTGCCTGCCAACCAGGGTCTGATTTTCAGCAAGTCGGAGCTGCTGCAAGAAAAGTTATTGATGATGGGCTTGTTCGTTTAGGTTTGGTAAAGAAGGGAGAAAGACATCCTTATTTTCCTCATGGGATTGGGCATCATTTAGGTTTGGATGTACATGATAGAGGAGGTTATGGTAAATTGGAACCTGGTATGGTACTGACGGTAGAGCCTGGTATTTATATCCCTGAGGGAAGCCCGGTAGATGCCAAGTGGTGGGGAATAGGCGTCAGGATTGAGGATAATATTCTTATTACCGAGGAAGGTCATGAGAATCTTAGCGCTTTTGTCCCAAAAACGGTGGAAGCCATTGAAGCAGTTATGAAAGAAGAGGGTGTTTTGCAAAAACTTGGCCTGGGAGATTAAGCTTAATAATCTTTCCTTTATAAAAGGAAGTGTTCAATTGTAGGAAAAGCAGTTTTCTAAAACTAGATCCTCCTAAAATATAAATGGCCTTGGGAATCCCTAAGGCCATTTTTTAATCTCTGTTAGCAAGTCTAATTCAGGTTTAATCACGTTTTTGCAAATCTCCACGTTTGATGGATTGGATAAATCTTGACCAGGCAAATGGGTCGAGTAAGGTAAATGGTCGGGGTCCATACCTGTCTTGTATCTGCATGACCTGACCCTGTTGGAAATACCTCCAATTTTCATTGCCCGAAGAAGGCATCTGTTCTGCGTACCTCAATAAAGTTTCAGGGCTTAAGTTGCCCCTTGAATCTATGGCCATTGGTGCCTCATAATTCATAGCGAGCACCTGCCTTTTGAATTCTTCTTCTGAAGGGAAAGGCATAATCTCAATTTCCGAAAGGGCAATTTCGTCCATTTGCATGGTGACAATCAAGCTAATGTCCCCGTCAGTATTTTCAGGCACTTTAAAAGTCTGTCTTTTGAGTCCAATAAAGCTGAAAACAACAGAGTCCCCTTCCAATACTGGCATAGAGAAGTAACCGTATCTTCCGGAAGTAGTACCTCTCCCTTTTTTGGGTACGTAAATATTTACTCCAGGCACTGCATCGGTGCTATCTGCATTGAGCACTATACCGGATAGCTGTAATACCTTTCTTTCCTTATCCTGAGCATGGCTTTCTTGGCTGCCCATCATAAAGAAGAGCACAAAAATGCCAAAGATGATATGTGGTAAACGAATCTTCAAATCTTTTATCCTGTTAATTATATACGCAATTTAACTAAACTTGGGCATCCATAAGCCGCAAATTCGTCATAATATTAGCCTATTTTGACTGTATTTGTTTAATTTCAGGCGGCTTTTATTCGTTAAAAATACTAAATGCGTCTCAAAAATATCAGTTTAAATTATGGAATGCGGATTTTTAAGGCTTTGTCTGAGGAGCCAAGGGTCCGGATTTTACATCTTTTGCTTCAAAATAAAGAGCTTTCAATATCGGATATGGAACATATTTTGGACTTCACCCAGACCAAAACCAGTAGGCATTTAGGTTATCTTAAAAATGCCGGTTTAGTGGGCAGCAGAAGGGTAGATCAATGGATATTTTATTACATACTGGACGAGGCACAGGAAATTATACAACAGATTTTTAAGTTTATACAAAAGGATGCCAACCTTCTCCGTGATCAAGAGGTTTACCACATATTGCATTCCAACAGAGAACTGGCAAAAAATAAAATTGAAAACAATCCATACAGAAAATAATTACCCTTGAAAAAGTACCGGCATTTATTCTTTGACCTGGACCATACGCTCTGGGATTATGACAGAAACGTTCAGGAATCCCTTTCAGAGCTATATGAGGTCTACCAATTGATCAATTGTGGCATCACCAACGCTGAAAAATTCATTCAGTCCTTTTATAATGTCAACTTCAAGCTTTGGGCCATGTATGATGTTGGGAAAATTGACAAAGAGTCATTGAGGGAAACCAGGTTTAAATTGATATTTGAAAATGCTGGAACTGATCCCAATTTGGTCCCTAAGGTGATGGAAGATGATTTTATGCACAGAACTTCCTCCAAACCCCATTTACTCCCCTATACCATAGAAATTTTGGATTATTTGAAACCTCATTATGGCCTGCATATCATCTCCAATGGGTTCAATGAAAGTCAATCCAAGAAAATGAAAGCTTCAGGCTTGACTCCTTATTTTGATTTGGTGGTTACCTCAGAAACAACTGGGCATAAAAAACCAGACCCAAAAATTTTCCAATATGCTTTAGATAAATTGGGTACAAAGAATTCGGAAACCATCATGATAGGGGACAATCCTAATTCAGATATTTTGGGAGCCATTCAATCCCAAATTGACAATGTGTATTTCGATCCGCATGAGAAGGGAATTGAATACCAACCCACTTATACAATCCGGCATTTAAAAGAATTGGAAAATTTGCTCTAAGCTGAGGAGAATCAATTGTGGTAGGATTGCTTTGCTCTTGTTGGGAATATTTGGTGTGAATTAAAAAAAAGCATAATTCCAATTCCCAAAAGTTTTATAAGAGGGGCATAAAAGCAAGTTATGGAAAGGCATTGCAAACCTTGTTTCTTATATTTGTTTTCAGAATCAAATAAACTCAAATACTTATGTTGAAAGGATTTTTCAATGTGCCTACCCCGCACAATGAACCCGTAAAAAGTTATGCGCCAGGCTCAGCGGAAAGAAAAGAGTTACAGGCAAAATTAGAAGAACTTCGCGCACAGGAAATCGATGTGCCCATGTATATCGGCAGTGAAGAAGTGAGGACAGGAAAGAAAAAGCCGCTGTCCCCCCCTCATGACCACCAGCATGTCCTTGGATATTTCCATGAAGGAGATGCTTCACATGTGGAGCAGGCCATCAATGCCGCTCTAGGGGCTAAATATGCTTGGGAACATATGGAATGGGAGCAAAGGGCAGCCATATTCCTCAAGGCCGCTGATCTTTTGGCTGGTCCTTATCGGTCAAAAATAAACGCTGCTACCATGTTGGGGCAGTCTAAAAATGCCTTTCAGGCAGAAATTGATGCGGCATGTGAAATCATTGATTTCCTGCGCTTCAATGTGAAATATATGGCTGAAATATATCAGCAGCAGCCTCCTGTTTCCGGAGATGGTGTTTGGAATCGGTTGGAACAAAGGCCTTTGGAAGGCTTTGTTTTCGCTTTGACGCCTTTCAACTTTACGGCCATTGCCGGTAATTTACCAACTTCTGCTGCCATGATGGGGAATACGGTGGTCTGGAAGCCCGCTTATACCCAGATTTACTCTGCTAATGTGTTGATGGAGGTATTCAGGGAAGCCGGAGTGCCGGATGGCGTCATCAACTTGGTGTATGTAGATGGACCGACCACTGGTAATGTAATATTTAATCACCCTGATTTTGCAGGGATTCATTTTACTGGCTCTACAGGCGTTTTCCGGCAAATCTGGAAAACCATTGGGGAGAATATTTACAAGTACAAGACCTATCCTAGAATTGTTGGTGAAACCGGCGGTAAGGATTTTGTCATCGCTCACAAATCTGCCAATCCTAAAGCAGTGGCAGTAGGTCTTTCCAGAGGGGCATTTGAATTCCAGGGACAAAAATGTTCTGCAGCTTCAAGGGCCTATATTCCAAGCAACCTTTGGGATGAGGTCAAACAATATCTTTTAGAGGATTTGGCCTCCATGAAAATGGGGGGAACAGAAGATTTCACCAATTTTATCAATGCAGTAATTGACGAAAAGGCATTTGATAAGATCTCTAAGTACATTGACAATGCCAAAAAGGCTGAGGGCGTGGAAATCATTGCAGGGGGCAATTATGACAAGTCAAAAGGCTATTTTATCGAGCCTACGGTCATTTTAACTCAAGACCCTATGTATACAACCATGTGTGAAGAGATTTTTGGCCCGGTATTGACCATTTATGTCTACCATGAAAATCACTTTGAAGAGGCATTGGAATTGGTGGATCAGACCTCTCCTTATGCCTTGACCGGTGCTGTATTCTCCCAGGACCGCTATGCCATTGAATTGGCCACCAAAAAACTAAGAAATGCAGCGGGTAATTTCTACATCAACGACAAGCCAACCGGTGCTGTGGTTGGTCAGCAGCCATTTGGCGGAGCCAGGGCTTCCGGAACCAATGATAAGGCCGGATCTATGATCAACTTGTTGCGTTGGGTTTCTCCAAGGACAATCAAAGAAACCTTTGTGTCTCCGGTAGATTATAGGTATCCGTTTTTGGGTGAGGATTGAGCGTATTGATTGTACCAGGTACCAAGTACAATGTACCAAGTAGAGAGAGTCGAGAAGCGAGAGATTAGACTTGATTCTCCTTGAGGGTGAGATTTCTTTACTTGAGTCAAGAAACAAGAAGCAAGAACCAAGAGACAAGACTTGTTTGGTCGAAAGAATCGAAAGGGCAGATTTGAAGTAACCTGATCTTATGTCTTTTGTCTAAAGACTAGAAGGGTCAGATCAGTATATAGAATCTGGACAACTTGTAGTTTGTACGAAAGGACCTTCGGGGTTTTTCTATCCCAGAAGGTCTTTTTTGTTTTAGGTGATTGGGCCTAAATTTAGCTATTCATCCTTGCAATTTTAAAGTCTCACTTTAAATTTACAAGGATGAAAAGCCATTTACCTTGCAATTTTAAAATCATAAAAACCGCAACCTCCTTTTTATTTGGTCTAATCCTTTTGTTTTCCTGTACTGATTCCAAAAAAGAAGCTGTTTTTTTCACTGCCGACCTGGCTGATTACATCGTGGACACCCTGTATTTGGAAAAGGACACGTTGACCAGGAGTCTGCCTCAGGGGTTTGCCTTTATGGAGCAAAATGGCCAATCTTTTTTATTCGGTGTCATAGGGCGAAGGATGTACCAATACAGCTATCCCTCAGGGAAGCTGGAAGGTACAGTTGATTTTGAAATCGAGGGTCCCGATGGTATAGGAGGATTTGTATCGGGAGACTTGGTTACTGAAGATGGGATTTTTTTCATTTCAGATCAAAAAGCAATTGTTCATACTGATTTTCATGGCAAAGTGCTGGATAGATTTCCATTACCCAATGTCCCTGAGGAAAGATTGGCTGTCAATTTTAGTGTTGTCAATGGCAACAGGATGCACTATGACAAGGAAAAAAGGCAATTAATATTGGCAGATGTTCCTTTTGTATTAAAGGAACCCAATATGGCTTATGAGGACTGGGTTTGGAGGTATGACCTAGAGAATGGGATAGCGAATCCCGTATCTTTTTCCTACCCTGAAATCTACAGCGCGTATTATGATGATCCTGAGTTGGGGCTATATTCCCATATTTTCCTTGCTATGGAAAATCTCCATCTGGTAAGCTTCCCTGTGACGGATTCCTTATTGGTCATGGATGGCAAAAGTGCCAAATGGGTAAACTCCAAAAGTTCAGCACCTTTGGTTTTTCAAAAGGGGCGAACTGAACAGAGAGGTGAATACATGGTTTTTTCACCAAGCATGGAGACCAGCAGGTACAAATGGGTTATTTTTGAACCGATGTCCCAACTATTATTGAGGTATGTAGATATCGAAACTAAAATCTTGGAAAGTGGGAGGGTTCAAAATAAGAGCAGTTTTGTATTGCACAATCTTGATTTTGAAACAATAGGCGAATTATTCTTTAACAACCGACAGATTGCCCCAAGTGGTTTTGCTACTCCTGATGGCTATTATTTCAAATTGCTAAATCCTGCTTCTGATGACGTGGAGGAATATGTAAGGATAGTTTTTGAGCTCCCCTGAGGTGCGTATCCTAAAGATTCAATTAAAACTGCCTTAACTTCAAAAATAAATTTGATTCTTCCGTAGAAAAATCAAAGATCGACGAAACTCGACCCTTGAGGTTTTCAAAAACCTCGAGGGTCTTTTGTCTATTTTATCTAATTCTGAGGAATAAACCTTCGAGGTCTGATAGAGACCTCAAAGGTTTACTTCTTTTTAAACAAAGAATCCACAAATTCTTTTCTGTTAAACACCTGTAAGTCGGTCATCTTTTCGCCAACCCCGATGTATTTGACCGGGATTTTGAATTGATCTGAGATGCCGATTACCACACCTCCTTTGGCTGTGCCATCCAGTTTGGTGATGGCCAGCGCCGTTATGTCCGTAGCTTTGGTAAATTCTTTGGCCTGAATAAAGGCATTTTGCCCTGTGGAACCGTCCAGAACCAAGAGGATTTCGTGAGGGGCATCATCAATGAATTTCTGCATCACACGTTTGATTTTTGTCAGTTCATTCATCAGGTTGACCTTGGTATGCAAACGTCCAGCGGTGTCTACAATGACCACATCAGCCTGACTATCCACTCCTTTTTTCACCGCATCAAAAGCGACAGAAGCGGGATCGGTATTCATGCCATGTGAGACTACGGGTACGCCAACACGATCACCCCAAAGGATCAACTGATCTACAGCAGCTGCCCTAAAAGTATCTGCAGCACCCAAAACCACAGACTTTCCAGCTTGCTTGAACTGATGGGCCAATTTGCCAATGGTAGTGGTTTTGCCCACGCCATTTACCCCCACGACCATGATGACATAAGGTTTTTTATCGGCGGGAAGGTCGAAATCCGATAAATCCTGGCTTTGGTTTTCTTCCAATAATCCCATGATTTCCTCACGAAGGATCAGGTCCAGCTCGGTGGTATTTAAGTATTTGTCTTTGGCGACCCTTTCCTCAATTCGGCGGATAATCTTGATGGTAGTATCCACACCTACATCTGAGGTAATCAGAATCTCTTCCAGTTCGTCAAGAATTTCATCATCTACTTTTGACTTACCGACTACTGCTTTGCTGAGTTTTGAAAAAATATTCTCGCTGGATTTTTGGAGGCCTTGGTCCAGGCTTTCCTTTTTTTCCTTCGAAAAGAAACCGAAAATTCCCATATTTTTTAGATTTAAAGTCCGAATATAATGAAAAAGTCCCTTCATAGCTTTCGCCTGAAGGGACTTTTACTGCATTACGATGTAAGGCAAATTATTTTTTCAATGCGTCCTGAACCATCGGGGTAGGGACCATTTCTTCTCTGAAGGTATAAGCACCAGTTTTTTCAGACTTAACAGCCTTGATAACTTTTGCGTAAGTGATACCACCTTCTTTTTTTAGGGTTGCTACTACTTTCTTAGCCATATCTTTAAGGGGTTTGATGCTGCAAGGCGCAGCAAGGGTCCTAAATTATTTAATTTCTTTATGAACCGTTACTTTCTTAAGGATTGGGTTGTATTTCTTCAACTCCAATCTTTCAGTTGTATTTTTACGGTTTTTGGTGGTGATGTATCTGGAAGTTCCAGCAACGCCTGAGTTTTTGTGCTCAGTACACTCCAATACTACCTGAACTCTATTACCTTTCTTAGCCATCGCTCTGTATTTTTAAATGGGTAAAACCTGATCTATATTACTTAATGATGATCATACCTTTTTCCTGAGCATCCTTCAATACAGCGCTAACACCTTTCTTATTGATGGTTCTCAAAGCTTTGGTACAAACTTTCAACGTGATCCAAGCATCTTCCTCAGGAATGTAGAAGGTTTTCTTGTGTAAGTTAGGGTAAAACTTACGCTTGGTCTTGTTGTTCGCGTGCGATACGTTATTACCTACTCGAGGTCTTTTACCGGTGATGTCACAAACTTTTGCCATGATATATTATCGTATTATTAGAGACGTTTTTAGAATTGAGTCTGCAAATATCGGACTTTTAGCTGAATTACCAAAATGGACCTTTAAAAATATTCTGTAAAGTTTTAAAAATGTGTGGGATTGGAAGGGAGAGGCGAGAGATTAGAGGCGAGATAATGAGATGCTAGACACAAGACATAAGACATAAGACACAAGAAAGGAGAAATGGGGAGTGAGAGTTAAGAACCAACAACGAACTTTGAACAAAGGGCATACAATAAGTTCAAGGTTCATTCTTCAGGGTTTTTGCTCAATTAGTAATACCGTTTTTCCGGCCATAGCGAGATTGTTCATTTAACCTTGAACAATGAACAACTCACAGTTTAACTAACCAATCAACCAATCACTAAACAACTAATAATTAATCACTAATCACCCTTCACCAAACTCACTTTTCCTTATAGGGACAATGCTTGCATCCGCTGCTACAGCAATACCCCCTTCTCAGGTGATATTGGGCCGTGAAGACCATCAATCCTTGTTCATTAAAGTAATAATCTCCCGGCCTTAATTCCATGGGAGGGCTTGGTTTCTTTTTGAAATTCATGCTTTTATCCTGCCGCCTTTTCTTATATTTGCCCCTAAATAAGATCAGCAAAACTGTCTCCTAGGGGCAGCAAAAATACAAATTTTATGATGGAAACAATAAACTCAAGCAAGCAGGCCATAGCCTTAGAAGATCAGTATGGAGCGCACAATTATCATCCATTACCGGTGGTATTGTCCAAAGGAGAGGGGGTTTTTCTATGGGATGTAGAAGGGAAGAAATACTACGACTTTTTGTCTGCCTACTCTGCGGTCAATCAAGGACATTGTCATCCCAGGATCAAGGATGCTTTAATTGAACAAGCCGGTACACTTACCCTGACATCAAGGGCTTTTTATAATGATGTCTTGGGTCCTTTTGAAAAATATATCACAGAATACTTCGGGTTCGAGAAGGTTTTGCCCATGAATACGGGTGCTGAAGGGGTGGAGACAGCCATTAAAATAGCCAGAAAATGGGGTTATGAGAAAAAAGGAGTAGCAGAAGGACAAGCCAAGATTATTGTGGCTGAAAATAATTTCCATGGCAGGACCTCTACGATCATTTCATTCTCCTCTGATGCCAAGGCCAGGAAGAATTTTGGACCCTATATGCCAGGCTTCATCCGCATCCCTTATAATGATATAGAAGCTTTAAAAACTGCTTTGGAAGATGAAAGCGTGGTGGCATTTCTGGTAGAGCCCATTCAGGGAGAAGCAGGTGTTTACACGCCTGCAGAAGACTTTATCCGTCAATCTGCAGCAGCTTGTAAAGCTAAAAATGTCCTTTTCATTGCTGATGAAATTCAGACGGGAATTGCCAGGACAGGCTCTTTGTTGGCAGTTTGTGGTAATTGTACCTGTGAAGGACACTGTGAAAGGCAAAGTACTTATACAAAGCCTGACCTTTTGATTTTAGGAAAGGCCATATCCGGTGGGTTTTACCCTGTTTCGGCAGTATTGGCTGATAATGATATCATGGATGTGATCAAACCAGGAACCCATGGATCCACTTTCGGCGGCAATCCCTTGGGTGCAAGGGTAGCTATGACAGCTTTGGAGGTAGTCAGGGATGAAAAATTGGCCCAAAATGCCCGAAGGCTTGGGGGAATATTCAGAGCCCGGATGCAGGCCTTGGTGGATAAATATTCCATCCTGAAACTAGTGAGGGGAAAAGGGCTATTGAATGCTGTCGTGGTGAATGATTCCCCTGACAGCAGTACAGCATGGGACATGTGCATGATGCTTGCGGAAAACGGTCTTTTGGCCAAGCCTACCCATGGCAATATCATCCGTTTTGCGCCTCCTTTGGTCATGACAGAGGATCAACTTCATGATTGCTGTGATATCATTGAGAAGGTGGTAAAAGCTTTTGAGAAGTAGTAAATAGTTTCCTGCTGGTAGTCGTTTAAGACCCTCCAAATTACCTTGGGTATTGGAGGGTTTTATTTTCTTTTTTTATCCCCTTCATAAAAAGAGTTAAATCCTTTAAAGAGTTAAACCAATTAATCATGAGTAAAGCTATCATTTTCGATATGGACGGTGTAATCTGCCATACCAATCCCTACCACTCTATCGCCTTTCAGGAGTTTTTTGCCAAAAGGGGGCTTTACCCCACAGAGGAAGAGTTTGCCCTGCATATGTACGGTAAAAGCAATTCCTATATATTGAGTCATTTTTTGGGAAGGACTATTGCAGGACAGGAGTTACTTGAATTGGAAGATGAAAAGGAAAGTCTATTTAGAGAGATTTATAAAGATAAGGTCGATCCGATTGCTGGCTTTATGGATTTTTTCAACAGCTTGAAGGCGGAAGGTTTACCTACAGGAGTAGGTACTTCTGCGCCTTTGGCCAATTTAGAGCTGATAGCAGGCACACTGGGTATTATAGATAAAATGGAGTCCATACTGGCGAGTGAACATGTGAGCAGGCACAAGCCTGATCCTGAAGTTTATTTGAAATCAGCAGATCAATTAAAAGTAAAACCGGATGCCTGTGTGGTTTTTGAGGATTCCTATTCTGGGGTGACTGCAGCCAAAAATGCAGGAATGAAAGTGGTGGGGGTATTGTCCTCCCATAACCGAGAAGAATTACCGGTCTGCGATTTATATATTCATAACTTTAAGGAGCTAAGCATTGCATCGCTCAGTGCTCTTTTTTAGTTAAAGAATTTTTTGTAGGGAATCTATTCATAGGCGATAAAATCAGTAGTTTTTTTTCAGAAAAATTAAGGGTTTTTGCTTAACATTTTTTTAAGGATTTTTTAACATTAGAAATTGCTTAACATTCCCTTAATATGCCCTTTTGGATGATTTTGAAGGTTTTTTATGAAAAATTACTTTGAGGCCGCATCGAACTTCCCATGTTAAGAAAACTTATTAATTAGTAGTTAACAAATTGATAATATCTGCATCATCATAAAGAAATATTGTTGCTGCTATTTTGTATCGCTGTACAATAAGTATTTCATACTTAAAAAAAATATTTCTTCCATGCGGATAAAATTCGCTCTCGCATTCATCATCTTGATGATTGCTTTCGTTGACGTTTTTGCAAGGGACGTTGACGAAGACACCTTACAAGGTAACATAGTGGCCAATCCATTGCCAAAGAAACAATGGTATGAGACCATTCAATTGCGCGGCTATGCACAGATGCGCTACAATGGTCTTTTTGAAACCAATCCCAACCTCCAATGTGCCCAATGTGACAGGTCTTGGGGTGGGGATGGTGGAGGATTTTTCTTCAGACGGATAAGGATGATTTTTTCTGGGCAGATACATGAGCGGATCTTTATGTATATTCAGCCCGACTTGGCCTCTGGAGGGTCAAATTTAGCGCAAATCAGGGATGCCTACTTTGATTTGGGGTTGGATGCCAAACAGGAGTTCCGTTTGAGAATTGGTCAGTCCAAGGTGCCCTTTGGTTTTGAAAACCTTCAATCCAGTCAAAACAGACTTCCATTGGACAGGAATGATGGTTTAAACTCAGCAGTATTGAATGAACGGGATTTGGGCGTATTTTTTTACTATGCCCCTTCTGAAATCCGTAAGCGTTTCAGTTACTTGGTCTCATCAGGATTGAAAGGGTCAGGGGATTACGGGGTTTTTGGTCTCGGCTTGTACAATGGTCAGACTGCTAATTTGCCAGAGCGCAACAAAAACTTTCATATCGTCAGTAGGGCTTCTTATCCTTGGGAATTGCCTTCAGGACAATTTATTGAAGCTTCTTTCCAGGCTTATACAGGAAAGTTTGTGATCAATAGAAACCCTCAGACTGATTTCGATCAAACGGAATTTGAAGAATTCCGATATGGCCCTTCCATAATCATATATCCACAGCCCTTTGGCTTTCAGGCCGAGTTCAATTGGGGAAGAGGACCGGAGTACGACCCGGTAACCAATGATGTGGTGGATGCGCCGCTTAGAGGAGGCTATGTGTTGGCCAATTATTTTATTCAAAAAGGAAAAGACATCTTTATCCCATTTTCCAGGTATCACTATTATAAAGGAGGGAAGAAGTTTGAGCTTGACGCTACCAGACATAGGGTAAATGAACTGGAAATAGGGGTAGAATGGCAGCCTAACAAAAACTTTGAGTTAGTGGCCATGTATACCATTTCTGACAGGACCTTTGAAAATTCGCTTAATCCAAACAACAGGCAGCAGGGCAGTCTTTTGAGGCTACAGGCGCAGGTTAATTTCTAAAGCATTATAAAGTTTAGTCTATATGTTGATAAAGCAGGCTTCTATTGGAGCCTGTTTTTTTTTAGAAGCGAGAAATTAGAAGCGAGAAGCGAGATAAAAGACACAAGATACAAGACTCAAGACATAAGACTCAAAAAAGGGTGGGGCACCTAGAATGAGGAATTAAGAAGAGTTGAACTGTCGGTAACAAAAGAATAAAAAAATGTCAACTAAAATCAGGATATTACATAAGGAAAACAAAGATGGTGATTGTAAGATGGATTTATGAAAAATAAAGCAAAGTCTGGACAGAAGGCAGTAAACAGACTTCCATAAAATCCAATTTCCAATTTCAAGTATAGGCTATTCCCCTTACCTTTGTGCAGTAAAAAACACTGTTATGCTGAGAAGACCAAGAAGAAACAGAAAATCGCAAGGAATACGGGATATGGTGGAAGAGACCAGGTTGTCGGTAAAGGACTTCATTTTTCCATTATTTTTGATTGATGGGATCAATCAGAAAGTTGAGGTGACTTCCATGCCCGGGATTTATAGACTTTCCTTGGATTTGATGTTGAAAGAGATAGAAGTGTGTTTGGCTTTGGGCATCAAGGCCTTTGATATTTTCCCGGCCTATCCAGAGGTTAAGAAGGATAAGTTCGCCACTGAGAGTTATAATCCCGATACTTTTTATCTGAAAGCCATTCACAAAATCAAGTCTACTTTTCCAGAAGCAGTTGTAATGACAGATGTAGCCATGGACCCCTACAGTTCGGATGGACATGATGGTTTGGTGAAGGATGGAAAGATATTGAATGACGAGACTTTGGAAATCTTGGGCAAAATGTCTTTGGCACAGGCCCAGGCGGGAGCGGATATTCTTGGCCCATCTGACATGATGGACGGAAGAGTGGGGTATATCAGGAGTGTTTTGGATGACAATGGCTATACTGATGTTTCCATCATGTCCTACACAGCCAAATATGCCTCTGCTTTTTATGGGCCTTTCAGAGATGCTTTGGACTCTGCACCTAAAATGGGGGATAAAAAGACCTATCAAATGGATCCTGCCAATTACTATGAGGCCTTGATTGAGGCGGATTTGGATACGGAGGAAGGTGCTGATTTTCTGATGGTCAAGCCTGCCCTGGCCTACTTGGATGTCATCCGCTTACTCAAAGACAACTCCAACCTACCCATAGCTGCCTACAATGTCAGCGGTGAATATGCCATGATCAAAGCCTCAGCCGAACGTGGCTGGATCGATGGAGAACGGGCCATGCTGGAAAGTCTCCTCAGTATCAAACGCGCCGGGGCTAATGTGATTTTAAGTTATTTTGCCAAGGAGTTTGGCTTGTTGGAAAAATAAGTAGCATGCTATGGAACCAAAAGAACTGGATATGTATTGACGAGAACCTTAATTTTTGACATTTTTGGTGTTGCGGGGAATTATTTTTAAAGGTAAATTTAGGTGTTTTGAACCGTATCGGCTTAGGATTTAGTTATATTGTTGGCTGAAAGCTATTTGATTAAGGGATTTCTTTTATCTTAAATCGAGTCAACAATGAAGAAAAATATTTCACTGGTTATTTTGGTCTTTTTGGCTTTAACAGAGATTGCTAGTGGTCAGTCAGTATTTAAAGCCATTCGCTTATCGAATTCATTGCATGATTTATGGGAGAAGGGAAAGATTGATAAGGCAGTAAAAAATTCTTTGGATTTGATTGGCAAAGTTATCTGAGGAATTATGTGTTGCTTTAGGGGATTAAAGCCTGATTGTATCTTGAGATGAAATATCACGGTAATCATTGCCTATATCGGCAATAACCTCTAATAATTTTTTATATTTGATGAGTTTTTTGCCGATAACGGCAAAAACTATTCATATGAACTATATTTCAGTCAATGAGTTTGCCAAGATGAATAAGCTATCCCCAAGGACGGTAAGGCATTATTGTGCCAATGGGAAGATTAAAGGAGCCTTTTTGACAGGGAAAACCTGGAATATTCCCGAAGATTCAAAAATCATTTCCACAAAAGGGAAAAGTAATAACACCTTACTTGATATCCTGAGAGAACAAAAAGAAATGAGGTTGAAAGGGGGGATTTATCACAAGGTGCAAGTAGAATTGACATTTAACTCAAATAGGATAGAAGGCAGTAAACTTACCCAAGACCAAACACGGTTTATTTTTGAAACTAATACCATTGGAGCGTTTTCAGAAAGTATCAATGTGGACGATATCATTGAAACAACAAATCATTTTAGATGCATTGACTTAATGATTGATAAGGCACACATGAAGTTATCCGAGTCATTTATCAAGCAGCTCCACTTTTTTCTAAAAACAGGCACTTCGGATAGCAGCAAGGATTGGTTCAATGTAGGGGAATACAAACGACTCCCCAACGAAGTTGGAGGCAGCGAAACATGTCCTCCAAAGGAGGTTGCGGCTAGGATGAATAAGTTACTCCAATTTTATCATAGAAAACCCAAAAAAACACTTGAAGACATCATCGGCTTTCACTATGAGTTTGAAATGATACACCCTTTTCAGGATGGAAATGGCAGGGTTGGGAGATTGATTATGTTCAAGGAGTGTTTGGCTAATCAAGTTGTCCCTTTCATTATCGATGAGAACCTTAAGTTTTTTTATTATCGAGGACTACAAGAGTGGCCCCAAATCAAAGAATTCCTACTGGATACTTGTTTGACGGCTCAGGATAATTTTAAGGCGATACTGAATTATTTCGAAATCCGATATAAGTAAGGCTTTTCGCAGAAGGTAAGGAATTCACGGAAAAATGGACGGGTCAAGATCCGTTGTTGCTGTTTTTTTGCCCTTTTAGGGCAGAGTTTCGTGATCATTCGAGAAATTAGTGGACCTTTCTTTCATGATAGCTTATGATCAACAGCAATAAAATAGACCTGCCTTAGGGGATCGCAAATCCCCATTATCTGTTCCCAGAAATTGCAAATTTCGAGGAGCAGGATTAATAGATAGTGTTATCGACGTAAAAATTAAACGGATAACTATTTGATATCTCATTTTTTTTTAATTGCTAGGAGTCTGGCCGGGCTATTAATCAATTTCTAACTTAAAATTTTAAACGAAATGAAAAAAATTGCATTGTTTTCAGCACTAGTAGTAGCTTCTATAGTTAGGGCTTGCTGAAAAAGTCTCAGGTATGCCAGCTTCGAAGCGGGCGAATGAAGATGTATGCTTATACTTCGAATGAGCCCAATGAAGAAGATGGTATGCCTGAGGCTAGCTTGAAAATTTCGGATTTTGAAATTTTCAAGTGCACGCCAATCAAATTGAATCATTTAATAAGTTTGCACCTGCTTGAAAAGACAAGGCTTAAAAAATGGGGTAATCGTCTAAATTTAAAGAAATCATTCTCCAATTGGCGTTTTTCAGCACGCCCTAGTTATGTTGAACAGCCCTGTAGAGGCGGCAAGTTATGAGCCGACTTATCCAGCCAGATGTTGTGATTATCAAGGTTTTGACAACTGTGTTAATTATGATTGCACAAGACCAAAGCCAAATAATTAGGTTTCATTTGGGGTTTGTTTCCACAATGGAACAAACCCCTCTTTTATTGAATATTTGCTAAAAGCAGATGGTCATAAGAAATAATTTTCTTGAGTTTTTCTATACTAAGTTTCTTTTATCTAAAGCTAATTTTCCATGAAAAACACCTCTTATCTATTGAATTTCCTACTTCCTTTAGTTTTAATATCCTGCAGTCAGAAAGATCAAAAAAACACAAAAGCCATGCTTCAGGCTGATGGGGCAATTATAGAATTTCAGCTTGATGATCAGACACCTAATGTTAGTATGGGGATGGATTATTATTCAGGATTGTTGTTCAACATCAATTGGGCTTACAACCAACTCCAGATTTATGATTTTGCCAGTAGAAAGCTAATCAAAAATCTAAATTTTGAGATAGAAGGGGATCAGGGTGTGGGAGAACTTTTTGGATTTCATGTACACAACTTGGACAGTATTTTCCTTTTCAGTCAGATGGATCCATTTATTTACCTAACCGATACTTTGGGTTTTGTCCGTCAAAAGATCAGGTACCAAATACCCGATGGTTATTCATCTGCCTTTGTTCATCCAGGTTATTTTCTTTCACCACCAGAATTAAGGTCAGGAGAATTGATCGTAAAAACACATTTTGCAGGCAATTACAGGGAGGTAGATAATAATGCTTTGAAGCAAAAGCATATGGTTTATGCCATTAATCTTTCTACTGGAGAAACCAGGTTTTTAAGCCATACTTATCCGGAGGATTATCTGGCCAATGGCTTAAAGCATTTTGAGCCAAGTATCGCCAGAAGTAAGGATAAGATAGTTTATTCTTTTTTTGGTGACCACCGGTTGTTTTATGCTGATTCTTATGATGAAAAACTCTCATCCAAGGAAACGGCAAGTGCCTTTTTAGATAAAAACTTGAAATTGTTCCCGCTTGATGGGGGGAGATTTGAGACCCAGCAATACCTTCAAGCTTCTTCTAGGTATGAAAGTTTGGTTTATGACTCCTACCGTGAAGTGTTTTATAGGTTTGCTTATCCTACGCTTGAAGTAAGTGAAGAAAATGATGTACTTCGATTGAGAACAGCACCGGGGCCATTTGTGATCATGGTTCTTGACAATGACCTCAATGTCATAGGGGAGAGCTATTTTGAAAAGGGGATTTATTTGCCTTCCAATTTTTTTATCAATGAAGAAGGTTTGTTTATTTCTCTTAATCACCCTGATAATCCGGAAAATAGTGAAGAGTACTTTAGGTTTCAAAAATTTTTTCTGGAATTTTTAGATAGTTAAAAGCTAAGAATGAAAAATAAAAAGACCTGTCAGGTTTCAAAAACCTGATAGGTCTTTTTGAATTCTAAATAAGCGCTTAGAGTTCTTCTTCCCTCTCCAACATCAAAATTGAATGCTGTGGAACGATATAATACTTTTCTCCTTCATAGATCACTTCGTAGGAGCCGTTCAACAAGAAAATGGCTAGATCGCCTTCTTTGGCCTGCAATGGAATATATTTGATGGCTTCGTCCCTGTCTTTCCAAGGTTCATTATCTTCTATAGGAGCAGGAATGGGATAGCCTGGACCTGTTTTGATGATATAACCTTGCTGTACTTTTTCCTTTTCCTGCACGCCAGGTGGTAAATACAGTCCTGAAGAAGTCCTTTCATCCGCTTTTCTCAATTTGATCAATACGCGGTCTCCTACGATGATCAGTTTTCTCAGTTTATTGTCAGGAGTCAATTTCATAGGTATACTTATTAGGCTGTCGTGTGATAGAACCAAGATGCAAGAGACAAGAATCAAGAATCATGAGGTAGTAGTAGAAGCGAGAGACGAGATGCGAGAAGCGAGAGACATAGTACCAAGTACAAAGAACCAAGTAGGGATTCGCAGGTTAGAAGCGAGAGATGAGAAATTAGACTCAAGTCTCCCTTGTCATGTCCTGATTTTACTTGACACTTATTTTATTTTCTTCTCTAGAATTCGACTCCCCTGGAGTCGGGATTCCCGAATATCAAAATTACCTCTCAACCCCGGGTTGAACCTCTACCCTTAAGGGATTAAAGCCCTATCGGGGTTGTTTTGTCACCATTTCAAGCAATTACCTTAATGGTTCCGAAATCCGACTTTCGAAATCTCCCTTTTAATTCTTCTATTCGCACAATCCCTTAATCCGAATCATGCCTTACTTTTAAATGTCTCTTGATTCTTAGTTCTTGTCTCTAAAAAAAGAGGCATCCATATCAGATACAGATGCCGTCTTTTGTTGGTTCAGTTATTGTTATTTTTTGTCTTCAGACACTTCTTCGTAATCTACATCTGATACCCCATCACCGGCATTGCCTGTTCCGGCACCTGCATCAGGTCCAGGTTGAGGTCCGGCACCTTGGGTGGCATTGTAGATTTCCTGAGAGGCAGCTTCCCAAGCCTTGTTGAGGCCTTCCATGGCGGAGTCAATGCCTGCCAGGTTTTGGGTTTGGTGTGCTGACTTTAAGGTTTCCAAAGCAGAAGAGATATTGGCTTTATTGCCATCAGACAATTTATCACCATATTCTTTTAATTGCTTTTCAGTTTGGAAGATCAAACTGTCAGCCTGATTCAACTTCTCGATTTTCTCTTTCTCTGCTTTGTCCGCAGCAGCATTGGCTTCTGCTTCACGCTTCATTCTGTCAATATCTTCTTGAGATAGACCCGAAGATGCTTCGATTTTGATTTTTTGCTCTTTACCGGTTCCTTTATCTTTCGCAGATACATTCAGGATACCGTTGGCATCAATGTCGAAAGTTACTTCGATTTGAGGTACGCCTCTTGGTGCAGGTGGGATATCAGAAAGCTGGAATCTTCCGATGCTTCTGTTGTCTTTTGCCAGAGGCCTTTCACCTTGTAAGACATGGATATCAACCGCAGGTTGGTTGTCAGCCGCAGTGGAGAAAACCTCAGACTTCTTAGAAGGGATTGTAGTATTGGCTTCGATCAATTTGGTGAATACCCCGCCCATGGTTTCAATTCCCAGGGAAAGTGGCGTTACGTCCAATAGAAGCACATCTTTCACTTCACCGGTTAATACACCACCTTGGATCGCAGCACCGATGGCCACAACTTCATCAGGATTAACTCCTTTAGATGGTTTTTTACCGAAGAATTTCTCTACTTCTTCCTGAATTTTGGGGATTCTGGTAGAACCACCTACTAAAATCACCTCATCGATATCTGAAGGGCTCATGCCGGCATCTTGAAGCGCTTTTTTACAAGGCTCCATAGATCTTCTGACCAGATCTTCAGACAATTGCTCAAACTTAGCTCTGCTCAAGGTTCTTACCAAGTGCTTTGGACCTGTTTGAGTGGCGGTGATATAAGGCAAGTTGATTTCTGTGGAAGCTGAGCTGGACAATTCAATTTTAGCTTTTTCAGCAGCTTCTTTCAATCTCTGAAGGGCCATCGGGTCTTTTCTCAAGTCCATTGACTCTTCGGCCATAAATTCTTCAGCCAACCAGTTCATGATCACTTGGTCAAAGTCATCACCACCTAAGTGGACATCGCCATTGGTGGACTTCACTTCAAATACGCCATCACCCAATTCCAGAATTGAAATATCGAAGGTACCACCACCCAGGTCATACACAGCGATTTTCATGTCCTGGTTTTTCTTGTCCATGCCGTAAGCAAGTGCAGCAGCTGTAGGTTCGTTGATGATTCTTTTCACTTCCAAGCCAGCAATTTGTCCGGCTTCTTTGGTAGCCTGACGCTCTGCGTCATTGAAGTAGGCGGGTACAGTGATTACTGCTTCCGTCACTTCTTGACCTAAGAAGTCTTCTGCTGTGCTTTTCATTTTTTGAAGGATCATGGCAGAAAGTTCCTGTGGGGTGTATGACCGGTCACCAATTTTGATGGCAACGGTGTCATTTGGTCCTTGCTCAACTTTGTAAGAAGCATGTTTTTTCTCTTCGGAAACCTCAGAGAATTTTTTGCCCATAAATCTTTTTACGGAAGAAATGGTATTGGCAGGGTTGGTTATTGCCTGACGTTTGGCAGGATCTCCCACTTTTCTCTCACCGTTACCATTATCCAAGAATGCCACGATGGACGGCGTGGTTCTTCTTCCTTCTGAGTTTTGGATCACCACCGGCTCGTTTCCTTCCATTACGGCAACACAAGAGTTGGTAGTACCCAAGTCAATACCTATGATTTTTCCCATGATTGTATATTTAATTTCTGTGATAAATACTTTTCAAATGTAATTCCATACAGACAATGCTTGTGCCAAGTCCAATATGAACGTTTTCAATGTCAGAATGACAGATTTTATGTCAGTGATTTATAACATCCCCACCTAAAATGTCATTTTGATGATGCGGTTTGGCAGTTCAAAAGTCAGAGAATAATTGCCAAAGAGAACTGGGTTAGGGGCTGAACTATCCAATCTTTTGATTTTAAGAAATTTTAAAGCAACCTTTTTGAATCCTTTTGTATCTTAGAGGTATGAAGAAGATTTTTCAGGATCGGTTAAAAAAGGAACGACAAAGATGGGCTTTGGTCTTGATTATATGTGCCTGCAGTTCTCTTGCCTTTTCTTCCAATCTTTCTTTAAGATCAATCTCCTACCATGTGACACATCCATTGGAGTTTTTTAAGCTTGATCAGGAGAATCCATTTTACAAGATACTTACAATTTTTAAAACCGGAGACTTGCCTGACAAGTTAAAGCGTTACTATCGTTGAGAAAGGCATGTATTTACAGGACATTTATATTTATCCTATCAAATCTTTGGGGGGAATCCGATTGGAGCAAGCCGTTTTAGAAGAAAGAGGATTTCAGTATGACCGGCGTTGGATGCTGGTAGATAGGGATGGTCAGTTTCTAAGTCAGCGGACAATTCCCCAAATGGCCCTGATTCAGGTAGCTGTTGCAGATGAAGGTTTGAAGGTCTTTATTAAAAATCAACCTGAAGATTATATTATAGTACCTTACCGCCCTCAAACCAATGATTTGATTGATGTGCAGATTTGGGAAGATCAGGTGAAAGGACAGTTGGTGAATCAAGTTTGCGATGCTTGGTTTTCCAAAATCTTAGGTTTTCCTTGTCAATTGGTTTTTATGCCGCTGTCCACATCAAGAAAACTCAAGCCAAAGTATGCGGTAAATGGGGAGTCGGTAAGTTTTGCTGATGGTATGCCTTATCTCATCATCGGACAAAGTGCTCTTGATGATTTGAACAGCAGGCTAAATGTGGCTGTACCCATGGACCGTTTTAGGCCTAATTTGGTTTTTGCTGGGGGTGATCCTTTTGAAGAAGATCACTGGGATAAAGTCCGTATAGGCGAGGCGATTTTTAAAGTGACCAAGCCCTGTGCCCGTTGTGTGATGACCACTGTGGATCAGCAAACGGCCAAAAAGGGAAAAGAGCCCTTAAAAACATTGGCAACTTACAGGACAGTCAATAATCAAGTCATGTTTGGTCAGAACATGCTCTTATTGGAGGGGGCAGAAGTAAAAGTGGGGGACCCGGTTGGTATTGAAAAAAAATAAGGCCGGGAAACTTCCAAGCCTTACTTCTTAACTTTTTCCTCAAATATAATCGATTTTAAAAACTGTAACCTACAGTTAATTTGAAGAATGAGGGTTGGTTGTTACCACTTTTGGCAACCATATCTGTGCTTCTAAGGTCACCTCCAGAAGTGAACCTTGCAAAAGCTCCTCCATTAGGTTTAGCAAATTGAACATATGGTCCAAGAGTCACATAATAATCAAACGAATCTTCGCTTGGTATTTCACTGCCTCCAGTCAAACTTAATTGTTCAAAATGAAGTCCTGCCGAAAAGAAAGGACTGATTTTAAATCCATAATTTGCCCAATAGTGAAGGAAATTCAATGTGGTAGGATTACCATGGTTGAAACCATAATAGTATCCCAAATAGAACTCCCCTTCAGTTTTAGCTCTATCCAGTCCAATTGTCAAATTCGGTACAATACCTTCTCCCAGAACAGGGGTTCCCAAACCAGAAGTTAAGCTTCCGTTCAATAAACCAATTTGAGGATTGATGTTGATTCCATCTGCTACATCAAAGTTCATACCGACACCAAACTCCGTCCAGTTGCCCCAGCCGCCACCGCCAGCGCCTTGAACCCCACCTGTACCACCGGACCAAAGAATTCCATAAAAAGTAAATGCTGTGTTTTCGCTGAGGCTGTAAGAACCTGCAAAGAAAGGGTAAAACCCAAAGAAGATGTCTGAGTTAAGAGTGACATCCATTGAAAATTTGCTGTCATCCTGAGCTTTAGCGGGGTTGGAGCTAAAAAGGAGGACTGCCATCAAGGCACTGCCTGTAAGCAGTAAAGTAAATCTGTTTTTCATAGGTTGAATAGGTTTTGTGAATAATAGGTTTGTTTTTAAACATGTTTTTGATGAATTGGAATAAATAACCTGTTTAATGGTTTCAAAAGTAACCAATATTTTGAAAAATTCAATAAAAAACATTTTTTAATGTTAAAAAATAAACCTAAACCATGTTTTATTTCCTAAAATTCAAAAGATACGGGTAGTTATTGCAAATAAAAAAAGGCCATCCTGTATACAGAATGGCCTTTCTAGAAGTTTTGAGGGGTTATTGGTAATTTTTCACCGTTTCTATGAAAACTTTAACCTTTTCCGGGTCTATATCGGGATATACCCCATGTCCAAGGTTGGCGATGTGACGGCTTCCTCGGAACTGATCCATCATCCTTTTGGTAGCTGCTTCTACTTCTTTGGGGCTGCCATAAAGTGCTGCGGGATCGAGATTTCCCTGAAGGGTTTTATGAGGCCCTATCATTGCTCTTGATTCTGCAATACCCATATTCCAGTCCAGTCCTATGGTTTCACAGTTCAATTGTCCCATTTCTTTTCTGGCAAAGAATGCGCCTTTTGCAAATACTGTTTTGGGGACTTCCTGGATGGCATCACAAATTTGTTGAATATACCTAAGGGAAAACTCCTCGTAGTGGTCCGGCGGTAAAATCCCTGCCCAACTGTCAAAGACCTGTACCAAATTGGCACCTGCCTCGATCTGCGCCTTCAAATAGTTGATGGTGCTTTCTGTGATCATTTGCAGGAGTTTGTGGGAAAAATCAGGTTGGGTGTACAACATTGCCCTGGCTTTGGAAAAGGTTTTGCTACCTGAGCCCTCAATCATATAGGCAAAGATGGTCCATGGTGCTCCCGCAAAGCCAATTAATGGGACCCTGCCATTTAGTGCTTTCTTGGTAATTTTGATGGCCTCTATCACATAGCTGAGGTCATCTACGCCATCCGCAATTCTTAATTTTTTAAGGTCTGACTCGGATTGAACGGTCTTTGGAAACCACGGGCCTCTTTTCTCTACCATTTCATAAGGCAGACCCATGGCTTCAGGAATGACCAAAATGTCTGAGAAGATAATGGCAGCGTCAACACCCAAAATATCCACAGGCTGGATGGTTACTTCAGCTGCCAATTCTGGAGTCTGTGCCAATTCAATAAATCCACTTACTGATTCTCTTACTGCTCTATATTCAGGAAGAATTCTTCCGGCTTGGCGCATCAGCCAAACTGGGGTTCTTTCAACACTTTCCCCTTTGGCAGCCCTCAATAACAAGTCATTTTTCAAATTCATGGCGCAAAGATAAGTCAGGAAATTATAATTTTTGGTATAGAATGGGAATTCAGCCCCAAAAACAAAAAGACCTGCCAACGGCAGGCCTTTTGCAATTACTATATTTGCTTTTTTATGGATTTTTAGGTTCAATCATTTTAACGTCCTCTTCAGTAGCCCCAATCAACTCCATGATACCATCATAATCATTGAAGTCAATTCTTGAGGAGGCTGCAAAATCAGCTGGGACTACCACAGCCCTAATTCTTTGATTTCTGGTCCAAGAGTTGTCCAGTATGGCGGGGTCAAAAGTAGTTTCCAGAAATACAGCGAAATCATTTCTGGAAAAGTCATAATTGTAAATCAACACTCCTTCTTCGAAAAACACGGTCTGTGGAAGCAGTCTCCAGATGGGGGTACCATTGAAAGATTCCCAACGGATAAACACCAATACCACATCACTGGGTTCTATAGGAGGGTTAAAGTCAAAGTCGACGAAATAATCATTCTGAGCTGTAAAATTAACATCTGCCTCAAATACTTCTCCGAGTAAAACTAAACCAGGTTGACCTTGCTGGCCCTGAGGCCCTGGAGGTCCCGGAGGTCCCATAGGACCTTCGCAGGCTTGGAAAAACACTGCCAATCCAAGCATTAAGAAGGTAAGCGATTTTTTCATATGAAAATGTTTAAGTGGACACGCTTCATTAACGAAGAAGCTTGCTTTAAAGTTAAATTTCTTGTTCTAAAATTAGCTCACCACCAAAATTATACCAAATTTTATTTTACAGGATGCTTTTGAATGGCAATAACCCTTACTTCCTCAGGACCTTTGATTTGGTCTATAAAAAGATTGGGCAAAGGTAGCTCATTGTTTTTTGCAAAGCTTTCTATTTTGCTTTTGACTTTATTGGGGCCGGGCATTACCCACCTATTGGCCTTGATTTCAGCGACAATGGCTTGACTGGCATCAAAAGTTTTTTCAGTCAGGTCAGATGGGTCTGCCCATTTTTTTTCAATACCTACAAAAACCTCCATAGTGTCTAATTTGCCAGCTGGCTCAATGTAATAAATGGTGTGAAGTATGGCCCCAATATTTGATTTTTGAAGGTTTTCCATTTTTCGGAAACTTTCGCCCAATGCAGCGTCTTGCGGCGTTCCTCTGTAGTAAATGCCTGCCAGTTCTATTTGGCCAAGATTTTTTAATGAAACTTCAATTTCATTAAAACCTCCCAAAGCATTAAATACATAAAGGATTATGGCCAAGATGAACATCAAGACCAATCCAATGGCTGTTTTTTTCATCGTTAGAATAAATATCGGACACCGATAGCCCCTTGTAGCCTTAGGTGCCCAAAGCGATCAAGAAGTTCCATAAACAATCCTATTTCAGCAAATACACTGATAGGCAATTCATCAAAGTAGTATTCTCCTCCTGCAAATACTTCTGGGCCGAAGTCAATGTTCCTTCTGTTGTCCCTCAGGACCACCGTGGTGATGGTGGCATCTGTGTAAGCATAATCTACCCTTGCAGTGCGCAATTGAGCCCCCAAACCGACATATCCCAATAAGTAGCCAACATCGATATTCAGTTCATCACTTAAGTCTTCATGGTAAATACCTCTAAGATTGAAGGAAAGTACATTGCCGACGTTATGTCCTGCATAAAAAGCATTTGGACTGGGAAGGTTGTTTTCAAAAGATCTTCTGTAATACTGGGCACTGTTAGCACCGGCCCTTCCAAATAGACCTTCAATGGCTATATTGTCGTCTAAAAACTTTTTGTAAGTGATGGAGAATGGTTCGCCCAATCTAAGGCCAATTCCGTCCTCCTGTGCCATTACAGTGAAAGGCAAAAGGGCAATAAACAATACAAATAACTTCTTCACGTCTTTTGGTTTAGTTTTCCGTTTTAACGGCGCAAAAATAAGGCCTGTTCTCCATAATTTCGAAAGAAATCGACAAAGAAAGCAGGTTGATCATGCCCCGCTAACTAAATGGCCATAGATTTCAATTGCATTTGATGCAATTGGGCGTAGTAACCTCCTTTTTCCAATAGGCTTTCATGTGTACCCACTTCTTTTATTTCTCCCTGATGAAGTACGATGATTTTATGGGCTTTTTGAATGGTAGATAACCTATGGGCAATGACAATGGAGGTTCTGCCTTTCATCATCTTCTCAATGGCTTTTTGGATCATTTCTTCTGTCTCAGTATCTACAGAGGAGGTGGCCTCATCCAGAATGATGATTTCAGGGTTATACACCATTGCCCTGACAAAGGAAATCAATTGTCGCTGACCGACAGATAAAGTAGCACCTCTTTCTTTGACATTGTAGTCCAATCCACCAGGTAGTTTTTCAATAAATTTTTTAGCCCCCACTAATTTTGCAGCCTGCATCACAGCTTCTCTGCTGATCTCCGGATTACCTAGTGTAATATTGTAATAAATGGTATCAGAGAAAAGGAAAACGTCTTGTAAGACTACTCCGATATGTTTTCTCAGGGTATTGAGCTCAAAATCCCGTATATCTGTACCGTCAATTTTGATGCTGCCTTCATTGATCTCATAAAACCTGCTGATCAGGTTAATAATAGATGATTTACCGGCGCCGGTGGCACCTACCAGAGCAACAGTTTCTCCATGTTTGACATCAAAGTTGATATTTTTGAGTACCCACTCCTCCTCATTGTAGGCAAACCATACCTTTTCTATGGAGATGTTTCCTTTAACTTTCTCAGGCTTTAAAGTTCCTTCATTAGGAATCTGCTCATCACTGTCTAAAAGCTTAAATATCCGCGAAGAGCTGACCACTCCCAGTTGCAACGTATTAAACCGGTCTGCAATCATTCTAATGGGTCTGAAAAATAGCTGCAGGTACATGATGAATGAAATCAGTACACCGACTTTGATTTCAGCATCAAACACCCCCGTCGCTCCATACCATACAACCAAACCAATGCCTATGGCCTGTATAATTTCAGCCACAGGGAAATAGATTGAATAATAAAGAACTGACTTAATATGTGCTTTTCTATGTTCTCTATTGATCTCCTTAAATTTTTCAAGTTCCCGGTCCTCCCTATTGAATATCTGAACAATATTCATCCCAGTGATGTGCTCCTGAAGAAAGGAATTGAGGTTGGAGACCGCATTTCTGACCTCATTGAAGGCAACTTTTATCTTTTCTTTGAAAATATAGGTAGAGATGATTAAAAGTGGAAGCGTACATAAACTGACAAGGGTCAATTTCCAGTCAATATAGAACATGACAGCCAATATGGTGATCAGCTGAAGTAAATCACCAATGATTGCTGCTAAACCCTCACTAAAGACATCCGCAAGGGTTTCAATATCCGATATGTTTCTTGTGACCAAACGTCCGATGGGGGTATTGTCAAAAAATTTCAACCGCATTTTCAGCAAATGCCTGTACAATTTGATCCGGATATCTTTAATGATTACCTGGCCAATCCAGCCCGATAAATAGGTGTGTGCAAACTGGACAATGGCCTGTAAGACCATTAAAAAAATCAACAAGTAAATAATTGTTACAAGACCTTCACCATCCCCTAAAGCTACATAATCATCAATGGCTACTTGGATGAAATAGGGTCTTGTAGGCGCTAAAATTGCCAAAGCAATGGTTAGGAAAACCAAAAAATAGAATTGGGCACGGTAGGGCTTTACAAATTTGTAAAGCTTTTTCAGCACTTGGGTGTCTATGATCTCACCACTGTGTACATTTTCTTTTTCCAGGCTCAAAAGCTGTGTTATTTATAGGTATAGGTCTTCGGGATAGGTTATCCTGCACAAATATAATCCTTTTGCCGGTGCAGAAGCCTTTGCAGCATTTCTGTTTTTACTTTCTAGAATCTGGCGAAAATCATCCAGGCTTATTTTTTCATGGCCAACCTCCATCAAAGTTCCAACGATAGCCCGTACCATCCCCCTTAAGAATCGGTTGGCAGTTATATGAAATAACAAAAGCGCACCATTTTGTTCCCAATAGGCTTCTTTTATTTTGCAATTAAAGTTGTTAACCTCGGTATGAACTTTTGAAAAGCATTGAAAATCCTCATGTCCCAACATCAAAGCGGCCGCTTTGTTCATCAAATCGACATTGGGCATTTTATACATGGTCCAAGCCGCATGCTGTTCAAAAGGGTCTTTTCTTAGGATTACCCTGTAGACATAACTTCTCCAAATGGCGTCAAATCGGGAATGCGCCTCATTTTTCACCCGCTTTAGGGAGTATACAGCGATATCTTTTGGTAAAATTCCATTCAGTTTTTTCAGGAACTCCGGTTCTGAAAGCTCCTCCATAGCATCAAAATGAGCAAACTGCTGAACGGCATGTACACCGGTGTCTGTTCTTCCGCTTCCCACTATAGAAGTTGGCTTTGACAACAAAGTGGATAGGGCATTTTCCAATTCTGCCTGTACGCTGTGGGCATTTTGCTGCACCTGCCATCCATGATAACGGGTGCCTTTATAGGCCAATTCTAGAAAGTATCTGTTGGTTTCCATTTTCAATACACAAAGATAGTATTCGCTTCCAAAATTTCGGCTCCGTTTATCCAAACCTTGCGATTCCAGAATTTACCCTTTTTCTTTGTTAAAATTTCATCCGATTATGATACAAAGAATTCAGACAGTATTTCTTTTTTTGGTAGCTGTAGCCATGATACTCGTGGTGACCTTTCCTGTATGGCATCAGGTCAATCCCGGTCAGACCCAAATAATGACCTTAGATGCTTGGAGCTTGGTTACAAAAGACGTGGCTAGTGAAGAGGTATTAGAAAAAGAAAATAAAATGTTTATCGGCTTATTGGCGATTCTGGCAGCAGGTTTGGCCATATTTAGTCTACTTCAGTATAAAAACAGACCTAAACAAATGCTGATCAATATGGTCAATTCATTGGTGATGCTAGTGATCGTAGGGTTGATGGTTTGGGTTACCCATACAGCTAATGAGGCTTTTAACCCCAATGTAAATGGCGCTTTTGTGTTAGGTTTTTGGGCCATGTTTGGCGGTCTGGTAAGCAATATACTTGCTAACAGATTTATAAGAAAAGATGAAATGTTGGTCCGGTCGGTGGACAGGATCAGATAAATAAGCCCATAAGCCAGCCGGATTTCTAGCTGGCTTTCTTTTTTTATATTGCTAAAGTTTAAAATTAAATACCATGAAAGTAGAGACTATTGCCATTCATGCCGGAAATATCATAACGGATTCCAACCGGCCGGCAGTTCAGCCCATTACCACCTCCACTACTTTTGAACATCAGGAGAACTCTATGATCTATACGCGGGCCAAGAACCCCAATCGGCTGGCATTGGAACAGGTTTTAACCAAATTGGAAATGGGTGAGGATGCAGCTGCTTTTTCTTCTGGCAATGCTGCAGCAATGGCTATTTATCAAGCTTTGCCTCCAGGCAGCCATATCATTGCCCCGGACGATATGTATCATGGTATAAGAAAACAACTGGTAGAAATATTTAGAGGCGTCCATGAAACAAGTTTTGTCGACATGAGTGATTTGGACGAGGTTCAGGCTTCTATTCGGCCCGAGACCAAGCTCATTTGGGTAGAGACGCCCTCTAATCCTCTTCTTAAAATTGCAGATATCCAAGGTATTGTTGCCTTGGCCAAAACTTACGGAATAAAAGTAGCCTGTGACAATACCTTTGCGACACCCATTTTTCAAAATCCTTTGGTGCTGGGGGCAGATATAGTGATGCATTCTACCACAAAGTTTCTGGGGGGACACAGCGATATTTTGGGCGGTGCATTGGTTTGCAAAGAACAGAATGAATTCTGGGAAAGAATAAGGATGGTACAGCACGTCGGTGGAGCAGTGCCTTCTCCTTTTGATTGTTATTTGCTTACCCGAAGTATCAAAACCTTGCCTTACAGGATGAGAGCACATCATGCCAATTCCATGGCTTTATCCAAGTTTTTGAGTTCCCATCCCCATGTGGAAAAAGTTTTTTACCCAGGTCTACCTGAACATGAAGGATATGGATTGGCTAAAGCTCAGATGTCCGGATTTTCAGGAATGCTTTCATTCACTGTAAAAGGTGGAGCGGATAAGGCAGATGCAGTCATTTCCAAACTTCAATGGTTTACCCATGCGACCAGTTTGGGCGGGGTGGAGAGTTTGATAGAGAGAAGGGCTGCGGTAGAGGGTCCTGACACCCTTACTCCTGCCAATTTATTGAGGGTATCTGTTGGTTTGGAAAACATTGAAGATTTGACAGCAGATATGGATCGAGCACTTCATGCTTCCAAGTAAAAAAACCAAAAGGCTGTCTGAGACAGCCTTTAATTTTTGGGTGTTTTTGGGTTTTAACCTGTAAATCAGGTCGATGGCGAAAAAAGCAACTCTTTCGTTTAGTTCGAATTTTTTATAAATAAAGCCAATTTTTTCTTTAAAAGAAATGATTGACAGGTTATTTTTTTCATGATTTATATTTTGATAATTGTAGGATTGCAGTTTTTTAACCTGCCCAACCGTCTCTATCCAGGCTTCTATATTGTATGGCCTCTGCCAGATGTTCTACTTTAATGTCTGCTGATTGGCTGAGGTCTGCTATAGTTCTTGAAACTTTCAGGATCCTGTCATAGGCACGCGCTGAAAGCCCCAATCTTTCCATAGCCGTTTTTAAAAGCAATTTTCCTGCTTCATTTATTTTACAAACTTCTTTTACCATATGGGAAGGCATCATAGCATTGCAGTAGATTTCGGGATTGTCAACAAATCTTTTCACCTGGGCCTCCCGACCTTGAATAACCCTGTCCCTTATGGCCTTGCTGGACTCGGTTTTTCTTGTGGAGGTCATCTCATCAAATTTTACAGGTGTCACTTCCACGTGTAGGTCGATCCTGTCCAGTAAGGGGCCGCTTACTTTGTTTAGGTACCTTTGCACTATTCCCGGTCCGCACACACATTCTTTTTCGGGGTGGTTATAATAGCCACAGGGGCAGGGATTCATACTGGCAATCAACATAAAATTGGCGGGGTAATCTACAGAAACCTTTGCCCTTGAAATGGTCACTTTCCGTTCTTCTAAGGGTTGGCGCATGACTTCCAGGACGGTTCTTTTGAATTCCGGAAGTTCATCCAAAAAGAGGACTCCATTATGGGAGAGTGAAATTTCACCAGGCTGGGGATTACCTCCTCCCCCGACCAATGCCACATCTGAAATGGTATGGTGGGGAGACCGGAATGGGCGCTGTGCAATCAAAGAGGCATGTTTCCCCAATTTGCCTGCGACTGAATGTATTTTTGTGGTTTCTAGCGCCTCTTGCAAGGTAAGGGGAGGTAGGATAGAGGGAAGTCTTTTGGCCAACATCGTTTTTCCGGCACCTGGTGGACCTATCATGATGACATTATGTCCGCCGGCTGCAGCAATTTCCATAGCCCTTTTGATATTTTCCTGTCCTTGAACATCAGCGAAATCAAACTCATATTTTTCAAGGGAATTAAAGAACAGGTCACGGGTATCTGTCACCAGAGGGAGTATTTCCAATTCGCCTTCGAGGAAATTGATTGCTTCTTCCAGTGTCTCCACTCCAATGATATCCAGTTTATTGACAATGGAAGCTTCTGTTGCATTTTCTTTAGGTAAGATAAAGCCTTTAAAGCCCATTTTCCTTGCCTCTATGGCAATTGGTAAAACTCCTTTTACCGGCCTTAACTTCCCATCCAGGGAAAGTTCTCCCATGATGACATAATTTTCCAGTTCAGGAAACTGAACCTGCTCAGATGCTTTAAGAATTCCCAGCGCAATGGTCAAGTCATATGAAGAGCCCTCTTTTCGTATGTCTGCCGGTGCCAGATTGATGACTACCTTTTGTCGTGGCATGCGGTAGCCAAAATACTTGAGGGCAGATTCTACCCTTTGTTGGCTTTCTTTAACAGCGCTATCAGGAAGACCTACCATATAAAAACTTGTTCCCTGACCTACGTTTACTTCAATGGTGATAAGCTTGGCATCTACTCCCGATACCGCACTTCCAAAAGTTTTTGCTACCATATTTTAAAATTCTATCTGAAACAAAAAAGGAAACCATAAAGCGGTTTCCTAATATAGCAAATTTCTAAACTAAACCCTCTTCTTACTTAAAGTTTTCTCTTGGGCGGATTCCAGAAGAGCTGTCCTTGTCCTGATCTTTTTGTTCGATTTTACGCTCGATATTTTTGAGTTTAATGCCTTGTTCCAGGTCGTACATTTTAGCCTTTAGTTCCCTTTTCTCTACTTCCTTTTTATCTATCTGCTCTGTTAAGTTTTTTGCTTGTATAGCACTGGTACCCCAAGAGAGCAGATATAGGATAAGACCTATGAGAAGGAAAGTCACAACAGTCGAGGTGCTTAGGCTCTCTACACCAAAGATCCCCTTAAGGCTATTAAAAGAGAGGAAAAAAACCAAACTGATGGCAAAGAAAAGCAGGACTAACAAGTGGGCTATTTTATTGAATTGTTTCATGTGAGGGGGATTCTATATCTTTTATACTGAATTAAACAGATTGAATGGAAGAAAGATTCCTGTAAAGCCCCTCTTCTTCCATTAACTCCCGGTGGGAGCCCCGTTGTACGATTTTTCCTTTTTTGATAACAAGGATTTGGTCTGCATGTTGGATGGTGCTCAGCCTATGGGCAATTACCAGTGTAGTTCTATTCGTCATGAGGTGATTCAATGCCTCTTGTACCAATTTTTCGGACTGGGAATCCAGGGCAGAAGTGGCTTCATCCAATATCAGGATTGGCGGATTTTTCAATACAGCCCTGGCAATACTTAACCTTTGTCTTTGTCCTCCGGATAATTTGGAGCCTCTTTCCCCAATATTGGTATGGTATCCTGACTCCAGTTGGACGATAAACTCATGTGAATTGGCAATTTTGGCTGCTTCGATGACTTCTTCTTCTGTCACCCCGTCCAAGCCAAAAGCTATATTCTCGAAAACAGAACCATTAAATAAAATTGATTCCTGGGTGACAATACCCATAAGTTTTCTTAAATCCTGTAATGAAATTTCTTTCAGATCTTTGCCGTCTAGGGTTAACCGACCTTCTGTGGGGTCATAAAACCTTGGAAGCAGGTCAGCAATGGTGGATTTTCCCCCTCCTGAAGGTCCCACCAATGCAATGGTTTTTCCTTTGGAAAGTGTAAAATCTATCCCTTTCAGTACCTTTTCTTTTTCATAACTGAAACTCACCCCTTCATAGCGAATGCATGATTCAAACTTGTCCACCCTGATGGGATTAGACGCATTTTGAATATCACTTGGAGTGTCTACTACTTCAAAAATCCTTTCGGCAGAGGCAAGCCCTCTTTGGATGCTACTGGCGGCCCGGGAGATTTCTTTGGCAGGGTTGAGTACTTGGGTGAAAATGATAATGTAAGTAATGAAGTCTGAGGCGCCTAGGTTTGAATTATTGCTCAAAACCAAGGAACCACCATACAAGAGGATACCTGCCACTACAATCACTCCCAAAAACTGGGAGGCAGGAGACGCCAGTTCATTTTTTCTGGCCATGGACACATTCATTTCAGCATAATAATCCGTTTCCTGATCAAATTTGGAACGCATAAATTTTTCAGCACCAAAGGCTTTGATAACTCGTATACCGCCAATGGATTCATCCAAAATATTGACAATTCTGCCCAGAGACTCCTGACTTTCAATGGCTTTTTTCTTGAGCCTTTTGGTAATTCCACCGATTACTGCTCCTGAAATGGGGATAATCAATATGGTGAATATGGTAAGCTTGACTGACATGAAAAATAAAACGGCAAAATAAAGTATAATCGTAGCAGGCTCCCTAAAAATAACACGCAGAGATTGTACAATGCTATTTTCTACCTCTTGGATATCATTGGTCATTTTAGACATCAGATCTCCTTTTCTTTCATTGGAAAAATAACCAATATGCATCTGACTTACCTGCTCAAAAATATTCATCCGCATTTTCTTGATGATTTCTGCCCGGACCTTTGCGAGAACTATTCCTGATAAATAGGTAAACAGGTTGGAAAGGAATACAGTAATTATTATGATGATACATACATATAACAATGTTCCAAATTTACCGTAAGTATCAGCTACTTGTAAGAAGTAATGGTTGAATACATGAAGAAAATAATCAATGGTAAGACTAAAAGTAGGTTTATCTAAGTATTGATTCAATTCAGAGGGATCCACCTGCTCAAAAATGACATCGAAAAGCGGCTTGAGTAAGGTGAAATTGAGCAGACCGAATATGATGGCCAGCAGAGTATACACCACATATATGGGGAAATGACGTCTAAATGGTCTTGCAAAGGAAAGTATCCTGAGGTAGGTATTCATGAATTGGCTTGAAATTATCGCCGCAAGTTACGGAATTAATGCCTCAAAAATTAAAATCATTCCGTATCATGTTAATCCTTAGCCCTGCTTGAGTGAATTGATTCACCTCTGGAGCGTTTAGATCCTGTGCAGTTCTTCTTCTGTAAGTATGGGTGAGATCCAGAAAAATATTTTGCTTGATCATGTAGCTAAGATTCAGGCTCCCCATGATTACCCTGTTTTCGATACCCTGGCCAATACGGTTGCCAAAGAGGCCAATCCCCGTGTTGGGATTAGAGCGGTTTTTGAGCACATCCTTGCCAAAATTCACATCCCCGGAAGGATCGTCTCCGAAAAATTGGAACAAGCCTGTGAAATTTGCAAATAATCTTGGAGATGGTTGGTACCTCAAGATGCCTACTGCTTCCCTAAAATTAGCGCCTAAAGGATGGGCCAGCGGCGTTCTGTAATTGCTGAAAGACTGGAAGTCAAATTTCTCCTGATAGGTATAAGGTCTGGCTTGGTTGTATTCCAATTGGAGATCCAGATTGCTAATATTGAAGACGTCGATGTATTTGTAACCCGCTTGAAGTCCGTATTTGTTGCGCAGCGATTGCTTCCCATCAATCCCAAAAAATTCCCCAAAAACAAATTCATCCAGGGCAAACTGTCCATACAATTGCATGCCTTTGGTAAAATTCCATTTGGCATCCATTCCCAGCATGATTTTATCCGGTGTTCCTAACTGATGTTCCACCCATCGGTAGAAAATTATGGGGTTGAGGTAATTCCAGTTGAACTGATTCATCATGACCGATTCGAAGATACCGATATTGAATTTTTTACCAATATTGGTGCCCAACCGATGAAAAGAAAACCACTTTTGAGGATACCGGCCATCAGTAGGTCTGCCTTGTCGGTCAAAAATAACATCAGCAGTCATCTGCGCCCAGACATTGGTCAGGTTGAACCGCCAGATTTTGGTGTTGAGTTTGGCAAACATGTAGGGGTTGGAAAAATCGGAAAGGATCATGGAGCGGTAACCTTCTCCAACAAAATTTCTGTCATGACCGACTTGGGCCTCAATGTGCTTGGTGAGGTTAAAGCTTACATGTCCCATAGCTGAAAAATACCCATAGCCTTCCCCTTCAAACCTTTTCCAAAAACCTTCTCCAGGTACAGCCCCACTATGTTCAATGTAGTCTTTTATCCAGGTAGGGAAGATGGTTTGGGTAGTGGTCATGTAGGTGTAAAAAGCTACCTTTCGGTCAATGCTTCCTCTAATTTCTATTCCTCTGCTGTTCCGTACTCTAAGCCTATCTACATCCGGCTCTCTGCCAGCTGCCAAATAAATCACGGGATTGATATGGATATCAAAAACCTCATCTCTGTAATGATAAAAGTCCGATGGCTTTGTATATAATTTTCTGAAAACGGGATTTTTGGAATCATTCGGCTCTTCTGCCATAAACTCCCAGTTGTCGTTACTAAGGTATCCAAGGTTGAACCGGTCCGACCGGGAACGGATTACTCCAGAATAGGCAATGGAATCCAAAAAAGCGGCTAAATGATCTCTCCTGTAGGGTTTGAATCCAGTATGAAATGCATTGTTGTTTTCCCCTTGTAAGATCTCATAGCGCTCTACAAGGTGGTAGTAATCCCTGTTAAAAGGAACATAAGCCCCTTGCCCAAAAGCTTCTTTGCCCAAAAAAAACAGGCATAGAAAAGTAAAAAGCGATAATTTTTTCATAAAGCACAAAGTGATAAAGATGTAAATCTAAAAAAAGTAGCGTAAAAGAAAAGCATATAACATAACCAAGTTTTTTTGAGTCTAATTAGTTTTTTCACTAATCTTTTTAAGTGTCCAATTAAAATATTAATTTGGAACTATAAACATCATCATCATATGAAAGCAGTTTTTAATTCTATGTTCCTTGCCCTATTGTTTTTCATGGCGGGGAGTTTTCAGGTTTTTAGTCAGGGGACTAATTACTTTTCAGAAAACCGATTCGCGGATTATCCCATCATTTCGTTAAAAGAAAATTTCTTTGGTAATCCGGTTTATTTTATTGAAGGGGAAAAAATCAAGGCCTCAGAGGTCAGGGCTTATATGGAAATTATGCCTGGAGATGCCAATAAGTTTGGACAGGTCAATTCCCGAATGGTAGCAGGAAACGCATTGTATTTTGGTGGTTTGGGTGTGGGTCTTGGAGGTTTAGGTTATTTATTTTCCAATTTGGACAATGTGCCTAATAACCCCCGTGTTTTGTCCAACTTTCTGATTTTAACTATAGGAGGAGGAGTAATTTCAGGGATTGGCACCAATATGAAAAGACAAGGGGTGAGAGAGATAAATGGTTTATTAGAAAACCACAATTATTTAATCCGACAAGAAGAAATACTTGGGCCCTACCTGAAAATGGATGTCAGACAGAATTTTCTTGGTGAAAAGATTGATATCTATGAAGGGCCTAATTTGTTGAATAAGCAAAGGCTAAATCAGATCAAGCGGGATTTTCCAGAGTTGCAATCCTATCTGCAAAGCGCAGAAAGGGCCCAGAATTGGAGCGTTGCTTTGGATATTGTAAGCTTGGTGTCCAACCTTGTTTTTATTTCCTATGTGGCTTTTCCGGAATTTCAGTCCTCTGCTCCGAGCAATCTAATCATACCGCTTTTTGTGGTGGATTTAGGGGTTGGCATATCCTCCAGTGTAATCCGTAGAAATGCCAGGAACCGAACCAGGTTGGCCTTGCAGCAATTTAATTTCAGAGACTGACCTCAAAAATTTGGAATTCAAGAAGTTTGTCCTTCGATCGAATAATTTTTGGATAATTTTGGAAACATTTTAAAAAAGAAATAACTTTGTGCCTCATTTGGAAAAAGCGATCAAAGATAAATAGTAATACCATGAAAAAAGACATTCATCCTAACTACAGAGACGTCGTGTTCTACGATACCTCTAGCGAATATAAGTTCTTGACCAAGTCTACCATCGAGACAAGTGAGACTATCGTATGGGAAGACGGAAAAGAATATCCTGTATACAAGATTGAAGTTTCATCTAACTCGCACCCTTTCTACACTGGTAAGAAGATGATTTTGGATACTGCTGGTAGGGTTGAGAAATTCAACAGAAGGTACGCGAAGAAATAATTTCGCTTTAATGATCTGTAATAAATCTCTTGGTTAGCAATAGTCAAGAGATTTTTTTATTCCAATCCCTCAAACAACTCATCCAAATCCAACACAAAACCCTGAATACATTGAGAGGGCACCCGGTCCCCTAAGGTAAAAAGTTTGGAGGGAACATATTTCCTGTCGGTAAGGGTATAAACCAACAAGGTTTTTTCATAAGGATGGATAATCCAGTATTCTAGCACGCCGCTTTCCTCATAGACCTCATACTTATTTTGGAGTTCTTTTTTGTTGTTGGAAGGAGAGAGGATTTCCATAATGAGGTCAGGGGCACCCACACAGCCCAAGTCATCGAGTTTTCCCGGATCACAGACCACACAGATATCGGGTTGGACTACTGTATTGATGTCTTCATGCTTTCTGGATTTGACAGGTAGACGGACATCGAAAGGGGCTGCGTAAACCTTGCATTCTTTTCTCTCCAGGAGGGTATACAATTTTGCAAATATTCTTCCGGAGACCTCCTGATGAATCCTTCTCGGAGCTGCTGCGGCCTGCCGGAACACTTTTCCTTTGATCAGTTCTACCATATGGTCTATCTCCCAGGTCAGGTAATCGGCATAGGTGTAGCGGCCATATTCGGTATAGGGCTCTTTGACAAGGTTGTTTTCTTCTTCATTTTTCATTGAATCTAAGATAGGAAAAAGGTTTTATTCATGACATTATTAGAATAGAGAAAGATCGATGGGCATTATTCCAAATTCAATGGTTGAACAAATTGCACTTTAATTTTTTTTAGAATAACTAAAAAAAGATTGATTATTCTGTAATTTCATCAATTACTTAGTTTTTCGTTGGACTGGGGGGGGGTGAACGAAGTGTTTAGAATAATATTTCGATAGGGACTATTGGAATAGTACAATAATGCTTTAATGCTGAATGTCAAGCTGTTGTGTTTTTGGAAATTTGTTTTCTAATCTTTAAGTTCATCTGTATTTTATTTATTATTCACTTTTAACCAAAAAAAATATGAAAACTTTAAGTATTGAGAAAATGGAGAATTTAAGTGGTGGTACATTTGGTTCATGTTTTGATGTTGCGGCAGCAGCATCAATTGCCTGGGTAAAATGGACAGAAAATCCAGGAGATGAAATACTCTTAGCGAGCGCTACACTGGCCCAGATAAAGTTGTTTAATTGTGCCATGTCTTAAATTTGGATTAGAGGCTATCTCAATTTGGATGATAGCTTCTATTTTTCACTATTTATTTTAAATATTGCCCATAAATTCTTGATACTATAGTTTGAATTGAGTTATTGGAAGATAAATTGATTAATTATGTTTCTGGTTCTTTTGTTAATTATAATTAAATCGTTAAGTGGTGTTTATGTAGCTGAGTTACAAGAGTCTCCATTATGTTTAGTTATACATGATAATAAGCAGCTGATAATTGGTAAGATGTATTTTGATTTAGATAAATCTTATACTTTTTATGTTGAGCCGACATCAGATAGTTTTATTTTAGAGCATAATAATTATGCATTATTTTTTGAAAACGGTAAGTTTAATTTAAAAGATGAAAATCAAGATGTTATTGAATTCGAAAGAATTTCCAATTCAACTGATTTTTCTTTAAATAAAATTTTTGATAGAGATGATTTTCGAGATAAAATTGTGGGCGAGTGGATAATGGTTAATAAACTCTATGATGGAAAAAGCAGTCAAGATGAAGCAATAGATAAAAAGTATGTATTTAAATATTTAAGCGATGGTACCTTATTATATGATATGAGATTTTGGCAGAAAACCGCGAGGGAACTGAATATTAAATTAAACCTTTCTGAGTTGCCGTATACAAAATGGACTATAGTAGGAGACAAACTTTTCACAGAAACAGGAAGTCATATTACCTCAACGAGTCGTGTGATTGAAAGCAAAATAATTTTTGATGGAGATACCATGACAAAAGTCAGTGATAAAACAACTTGGGTCTTTGTAAAGATAAAATAAATGAATACGAACTGTCAGATTGGAAAATAAGATAAAACTATATTTTGATGAAATATTTTCTAAAATTTTCAAGTCTTTTTCATTTAAAGTAATATAAAAATTGAAAGTTTTTTTGATTCTTTTTTTTTCTAAAATGGCACTGATCCTTCTTTTTCAGTACTATATTGACTTTGAATCTTTATACAATTTGACTTTTGATGAAGATCTAAAAAATATTTTTGCTCAAAAACAGCAAGTATTAACTTGGAATGAAAAATATATAATACCCTTTTTTATTTTTTTGGTTCAATTGATAATTAAGGTCGTTATAATCAGCCTTGTCATTTTTACCGGTTTAATTTTATTTACTGTAATAAAAGGAACCAAATCTTTGGGAATCATATTTACTTCTGTTTGCATAGCCGAATTTGTTTTCGTGATCGAGAAGGCAATCAATTTGGTTGTTTTTATGGCAAAACCTGATCTTACACTTGAGTTTATCCAACAGTTTTCTCCGGTATCCCTGTATGGTTTATTAGGTCAGGATATTGGTGTAGATTACCTGAATTACTTTCTAAGATCAATAAACCTTTATGAAATAGCGTACATATTGGTATTGGCCTATTTGATCTCTGACAATCTGGAACTGGGTTTTTCAAAGTCCCTTAAAACCACTTTTTTTTCTTATGGTTCTTTAATGGCATGCTGGGTAGTTTTTGTGACTTATTTAATATTGAATATTAGCCCATGAAAAAGCAGTTTAAGATAATTTTGGTAACAGTCCCTTTTATTTTTGTTTCTATTTTGGGTATTATGATTATTGGGAAAATTGAGGAGAAAAATGAAGCCTTGGGCCGAATATCCGTTTTACCGCCTTTTCAATTTCAATCCATTTCAAGTGATCAATATTATAGTGATTGGGATTTACCTCAAGGGAAAATGGTTTTTATTTTCCATGTGAATTCCACATGCGATTTCTGCCAATATGAGGCAATGCAGGTGGCTAAAAATCTGGACAGTTTTCAAGGAAATACGTTGGTTTTTGTATCCTCGGAAGAGAAAGAAGATATATTGGTATTTGCCAAAGAATTTGGTCTCTGGAATAGACCACATGTGGTTTTTTTACAAGATGACTCACTGAATTTTCCCGATATTTTCGGATTACGCACAATTCCCGGTTCAATTGTTTACGATAAAGACCGGAAACTTTTGGCCCGGTTTAATGGAGCGGTAAAGGCTGAAAAATTATTGGAGTTAATTGAATAGAAAATGGTTGATCTGAAGGCAATCCGGAAATCACATGTAAAGCAACAGGACCAATCTGACTGTGGAGTTGCCTGTATGGTTTCCCTTGTGCGGTTTTTTGGGGGAGATTGCAGTTTGGAGAGCTTAAGGGAAGCAAGTGGAACCAACAAACAAGGAACTACAATACTGGGTCTTTATCAAACGGCGCAGATTTTAGGATTGCAGGCAGAACCATTGGAGGCTACGGAAACCATACAGTTGAAGTCACTGAATTCACCGGCAATTTTGCATGTAGTCATGGAGGGCAAGAGGCAACATTATGTCATTTACCATGGATTTCTGAATGGCAAGTTTGTTTTATTGGACCCGGAAAAAGGGCTTGTCTTTATGGATATCATTGAATTGGATGAGGTTTGGAAGTCAAAAGCATTACTCTCACTTTATCCTAACGAATCATTTGAGCAAAAAAGCACCCAAAATTCGCAGAAGAAAAAATGGATTATTGATTTGGTCCAAGAGGATATGCCTGTATTTGGAGCCTCGATTGTGTTGGGTATTATGGTCACCGTATTGGGTTTGACCATTTCCATATTTTCCCAAAAGCTTATTGATGAGATTCTCCCTGAAAGGCAGATGGAAAAACTAGTTGTAGGGATGGTTTTGGTTGGGTTTTTATTGCTGGGCAGGTCGCTTATTATGTATGTAAGAGGAAGGTTATTGGTTAAGCAAAGTAAGGATTTTAACTTACGGATGATTTCCGGATTTTATGGGAACCTATTGCGACTACCGAAAAGTTTTTTTGACAACCGTAAAACCGGAGATATGGTTGCTAGAATGAATGATACGCGGAGGATCCAGCAGGCAGTTTCATTTCTTATCAGTGAAATTGTAGTGGAAGTTTTGCTTGTGATAGTCACTCTAATGGCAGTTTACTTGTATTCATACCCGATAGGTCTTTTGGTATCAGTGATGTTGCCATTTTATTTTTTCTTGGTGTTTCATTTTCATAAGCCGATCAGTTACCATCAGCAATCTGTGATGAAATCTTATTCCCTTACCGAGAGCCACTACATCGATACTTTACAGGGTGTAGGTAGCATAAAGGCATTGAACAAGGAAGTTATTTATGAAAGACTGAATCGTAATATTTATGGATTTTTTCAGGAACAGGTTTTTAAGTTAGGTAATCTTGGAGTTCGGTTTGGATTGGTATCCAATTTACTGGGTATTGTTTTTATGGTATCAGTGCTGGCATATTCTTCCCATTTGGTATTACTGGCCCACCTTCAGATAGGTGAATTGGTGGCCATTCTTGGTTTTTCGGGAATGATCATTCCTGCGGTGGGGAAACTTGCGATGGCCAATATTCAGCTTCAGGAGGCAAAAATAGCTTTTGACCGAATGTATGAGTTTGTGTCGACCAAGCCGGAATCTATACATGCTGTACATGCTGTACCGGAATATATTCATTATGTAAATGTGAAAAATTTAGATTTCAGATTTCCAGGTAGAAAAGCATTGCTGAAAGGTATAAATCTATCCATCGAAAAAGGAAAACTTATTACCCTTTTGGGAGAAAGCGGCGGGGGAAAAAGTACCTTACTTCAGATTGTGATGAAATTCTATGATCCCGGTTCAGGAAATATTTTAATAAATAGGAGTCTGAATTTGGGAGACCTCAATACAGGTGATTGGAGAAGAGCCATAGGTTATGTGGCTCAGGAGACTAAAATTTTCAATGGAACCTTGTTGGATAATATTTGCCTTGATGATATCAACATACATGGTGAGCATGTTGTAAGGTTTTGTAGTGAAATCGGTATGGGTGATTTTTTTGAGAAAATGCCACAGGGCTACATGACTTTGGTAGGTGAAGAAGGTATAAATTTATCTGGAGGCCAAAAACAACTTGTGGCACTGGCTAGAGCACTTTATCACGAGCCCAAAATCCTGCTATTGGATGAATTTACCGGAGCTATGGATAGAAACACAGAAAATATGATGTT
>Ga0213835_100094_pt1 | contig 114769 bp, 93 predicted proteins | sample SWPATP01_FD_160576 | JGI IMG/M metagenome (GOLD analysis project Ga0213835, IMG submission 160576) | Coastal seawater microbial communities from Marineland, Florida, United States - SWPA TP0 #1 | ecosystem: Environmental > Aquatic > Marine > Coastal | place: USA: Florida | collected 2016-08-05 | reverse complement strand
ACCAGGTGCGTCAGTTGTCGATGCTCCGGGTAGTATCTCTATTTACCGGCTCTGACGCACCCTACGAGGTCGGTTCTCTATTGTGGGGTGACCAGGTGCGTCAGTTGTCGATGCTCCGGGTAGTATCTCTATTTACCGGGTCTGACGCACCCTACGAGGTCGGTTCTCTATTGTGGGGTGACCAGGTGCGTCAGTTGTCGATGCTCCGGGTAGTATCTCTATTTACCGGCTCTGACGCACCCTACGAGGTCGGTTCTCTATTGTGGGGTGACCAGGTGCGTCAGTTGTCGATGCTCCGGGTAGTATCTCTATTTACCGGCTCTGACGCACCCTACGAGGTCGGTTCTCTATTGTGGGGTGACCAGGTGCGTCAGTTGTCGATGCTCCGGGTAGTATCTCTATTTACCGGCTCTGACGCACCCTACGAGGTGAAGGCTGACGATCGCCTCCCCGTAACCAGATAATTGATAACTATTTCAGCAGAGTTGATATGATATAACAACTTGTCCTATGGTGGCAGCTTCTGGCTAACTTCGGAACTTTAATTTCATGTTTACCATCGAAAACCTGCGAGTAGCTTATCCCAGTCAGAATAAATCACCCTCTTGGGTCGTAGATGATGTTTCCCTAACCCTCAAACCGGGGGAACGTTTGGGACTTGTCGGTGAGTCTGGCTGCGGTAAGTCTACTTTGGGACGCGCTGCTATGCGCTTACTTCCAGAGTCGAGTCTTATTCAAGGTCAAGTCACATTTGGCGGACAATCGGTTTTTGACCTTAACGACAAGGAATTGCGACAGTTTCGGGGGGAGGCGATCGCCTTAGTGTTTCAAGACCCCATGACCCGCCTTGATCCGTTGATGACTATTGGGGAACATTGTATTGAAACTTTAAAGGCTCATGAACTAGAATTGTCCCGGTCTCAGGCGAAAGAAAGGGCGATCGCTACTTTGGAAGCTGTCCAAATTCAACCCCAACGCTGGTCTCAATATCCCCATGAGTTTAGTGGCGGAATGCGTCAACGGGTGGCGATCGCATTAGCCCTATTGTTAAACCCAAAGTTAATTGTAGCTGATGAACCTACCACCAGTTTAGATGTCACAGTATCAGCACAGATTTTACAGGAACTCACCCGGTTATGTCGTGAACGCGGAACCGCTATCCTATTAATTTCCCATGATTTAGCCATGGTGGGAGAGTATTGCGATCGCATTGCGGTTATGTATCAAGGTAAAATTGTCGAAGTCGGAGATAGCCGCACCGTTCTACAATACCCCCAACATCAATATACGCGATCGCTCCTAGAATCTGCTCTCCACGTTCATGGAACTTCTCAACAGCCACCAGAACCCAATACTCCCGAACAACAGACACAGACTAACCCATCACAGCCACTTCTGCAAATTGAAAATCTCCAACAGCATTATAGTTTAGAATCCGGCATTATTGAACAAATATTCACTAAAAACAAGCAATTAATCAAAGCCGTTGATGGCGTGAGTTTCGAGTTGTCTCCTGGTGAAATTTTCGGTTTAGTTGGAGAGTCCGGCTGCGGTAAAAGTACCCTCTCGCGTACCATTTTACAGTTAGTTCGCGCCACCGCTGGTACAGTCAAATTTGAGGGTCAAGATTTAACCGCTATGTCAGTGCGACAAGTGCGCTCACAGCGTCGCGATATCCAAATGATATTTCAAGATCCTAATGCTTGTTTAAATCCCATGATGACCATTGGTCGAGCTATTGCTGACCCACTGTTAATTCATAAAATGGCAAAACCACCCCAAGCCAAACGCTGGGTATTAGAAATGCTCGATCGCGTGGGTTTGACTCCCGTAGAGGAGTTTTATAACCGCTATCCTAAACAACTGTCAGGAGGACAACAGCAACGGGTAGCCATTGCTCGTGCTTTAATTACTCGCCCGAAACTGGTAATCTGTGATGAGCCTGTTAGTATGCTTGATGCTAGTGTTCAGGCTCAAGTATTACAGTTAATGTTGGAACTCAAGCGAGACTTTAATCTCACCTATTTATTTATTACCCATGATTTATGGGTCGCTAGATTTTTGTGCGATCGCATTGCCGTTATGAACGCTGGTAAAATTGTCGAAATAGGAAACACTGAGCAGATTTTTAAACATCCTCAGCATCCCTACACCCAAACCCTTCTCAGCGCCGCTCCTTTGCTCACCAAAATGGTAATTTAGTTCTAATATTAACCATCCATCTATTTGACTATCTTCTCCGCTGCGTCTAACTCTTGCGAAATTAGCTTTAACGCCGTCATAGGGTTATTCGCCTCAGTAATAGGTCGTCCAATTACTAAATAATTAGCACCCGCTTTTAAAGCCTCAGAAGGAGTAAGCGATCGCTTTTGATCCCCCTTAGATGCCCAACTCGGACGCACCCCAGGACACACCAACAGAAAATCATCCCCACAAGTCCGCCGTAGTTGTGCCACCTCCTGCGGCGAACACACCGCCCCCGCCAAACCACACTCTTGCCCTAATAATGCCATCTGTAACGCATACTCTGGCAGTTCTAGGGGAATTTTGAGGTCTAAGGCTAATTCCCTGGCGTTAAGGCTCGTTAACAGGCTAATCGCGATTAATTTAGGCACGGGTACACCCGCCTCATTAGCTCCCATTTCCGCCGCCGACTGAGCAGCTTTTAGGGCGACTTTTCCAGCCGTCGCGTGAATCGTAATTAAGTCTACACCATAGCGAGCGGCGGCGCGACAGGCTCCGGCTACCGTATTCGGTATATCATGGAATTTCAGATCTAAAAATATCCGCTTATTGCGCTGTTTGAGTTGTTTTAAAATTTGCGGACCACAACTGACAAACAGTTCTAAACCCACTTTCCAAAAGGTTACTTGTGGCAGGGTTTCAATTAATGCGATCGCATCAGCTTGACTGGAAACATCTAGGGGAACAATAACTTTATCTATCGTCATATTGGGTATATTTTGGGGTAGTAAATTAGCAAACTTTACAGTTAATATCAGTCCGATAAAATCGGCACTTTCTTGATTAGACATTATCCCGATTTCACATCAGGATAATTAACAATTAATCAATCATGGGAAAACCCATTTACACCAGCCGGATAAATTTCTTTTTGCCTACTTGTAAAACTCGTCCTTTCACCTCTTCAGCAGAAGCCACAACTAAATTATCATCCTCAATGCGATCGCCATCTATTTTCACAGCACCTCCCGCAATTTGTCGCCTCGCCTCGCTGCCACTTTTACACAGTCCACTAGCCGAAAGAATATAGAATAACTTAGCCGGAAACTCCACCTCTGACAGAGAAAATTCCGGTACAGCCTCCGCCCTAGTTGCATCTCCTTGTACCAAATTTAAAGCCGCATTTTGAGCCGCCAAAGCCGCCGCTTCTCCGTGGTATTGAGTTACTATATCTAGGGCGAGTAACTTTTGGCGATCGCGAGGATTTTCCGGCAATTCAGCCAACGGGTAATCAGTTAGCAACTCAAAATATTGCTCAATCAAACTATCAGGAACCTTCTCCAATTTTGAGTACATAGTCAAAGCATCCTCCGACAGTCCCACATAATTACCCAGAGACTTAGACATTTTCTGCACCCCATCAGTCCCAATCAAAATAGGCATTAGTAAACCGAACTGAGGTGTCTGTCCAAAATAGCGCTGTAAATCCCTTCCCACAGCCAGATTAAACTTTTGATCCGTTCCTCCTAACTCCACGTCAGCCTGAACCGCCACCGAATCATAACCCTGCATTAACGGATAGAGAAACTCATGCAAATAAATAGGATTTTCCTGCTCAAAGCGCAGCGAAAAACCCTCCTTAGCCAACATTTGTCCCACCGTCATCCGAGACAGCAAATCCAAAGTTTTAGCCAGATCCAACTTAGATAACCATTCAGAATTACGACGAATTTCCAAACGTCCAGGCGTATCAAAATCTAAAATCGGGCGCAGTTGGTCGAGATATGTTTGGGCATTTTTTTCAACTTGCTCAGGAGTTAGCTGACGACGAACCTCAGATTTCCCAGTAGGATCACCAATGCGCGCCGTAAAATCTCCAATAATTAGAACCGCCGTATGTCCCGCGTCTTGGAAAGCCCGCAACTTCCTAAAAATGATACTATGTCCCAGGTGAATATCCGACCCAGTCGGGTCGATACCTAACTTAATCCTAAGTGGGCCGCTACTGAGAGCCAACCGCCGACCCAAATTCTCCTCTGGGTTGTCAGAATTAGCCAATTCCGGGAAAATATCAGTAACCCCCCGGCGCAGTCTAGGAAAATTTTGTAAAGAAACTCCCGCAGAAGTCTCTAGGGCTGGTTGACTCACAATCATAAAAAATCGAAACCTGAGCAGATGTTAGGTTAGCATACCTCAAACCATCCTATCATTTTCCGGTTCAGTTTCAACAGAACATCGATAATCCCCTCCGCGTGGGTTCTCCTGTCAACCCTCAATTCCCAAGCATCAGGCGATCGAAGTCCTAACTCCGTCAAATAATGAATTTCCCTCTCTTCTCAACTGCAACTGCGGTTAAGCCTGTGCCACAATGATCAACAGATACCAACCCAGGAAAACTCACCTTATGACTAATTCAACTCAGTCACCATCTTCTCAAAATCTTCCCCCAAGGAAGACCGTAGCCTCCCGTTCCAAACAGCCACAATCAACCACCACTGTTTCCCCCAGTAACTCTATTAAGGATATGGTTAAGGATGCCTTTGTCAAAAAAGCCTCCGATATTCATATTCGAGTTGGACATACTACCCGATATAGGATTCAGGGGGAAATGGTAAGAATCAAAGATCAAGTCAAAGTCACCCCAGAAATATTTGAGCAGTATCTCAGTGAGATTCTTACCCCCCACCAAAGGCAACAATTTGCCGAAATGAAAGAACTAGATACAGCTATTTTTTATCCTGGTATAGTCCGGTGTCGCGTTAACTGCTTTGACTCTCTGACCGGGGGAGCCATGGTACTGCGACTAATTAACTTAAAAATTCCTAGTATTGATGAATTGAGATTACCAGAAGTTCTCAAAAACATTATTAGCTATCCCCAGGGGTTAATTTTAGTCACAGGTCCAACGGGTTCTGGTAAATCCACCACCCTCGCTGCCATGTTACGTTATCTCAATGAAACCGCTCGCAAGCACATTGTCACCATTGAAGACCCCATTGAATTTGTCCATGCTTCCCGACAATGCTTAATCTCTCAAAGGGAAGTCGGATTACATACCCTAGAATTTCATCATGCCCTCCGTGCTGTTTTGCGGGAAGACCCAGATGTGATTCTGATTGGGGAAATGCGCGATCGCACCACAGTTAATACTGCCCTCCAAGCATCCCAAACCGGTCACCTAGTCCTGGGAACCCTCCACACTCGCAACGCCATCAACTCAGTCAACCGACTCTTAAACCTCTACAACGTAGACGAACAGCCAGCCGTCAGGATTCAGATCTGTGATTCCCTAGTCGCCATAATTGCTCAATTATTAATTCCCACAGTCGATAACAAAAGGACGGCAGTTCACGATATCCTAGTTAATACCCCCGCCATGAAAGACTATCTGCTTAAAGGGGACGAGGAAAGTGCAACTCACCTCATGGAAAATGACACCTATGAAGGAATGCAACTCATTAACCAGGCTATTTTCGAGCAAGTCACCCTAGGACGCATTACCATGGAAGAAGCCGAAAAATCCTCCCCCGATTCTGCCGATTTAGATCGCCGGTTCCGTATGGCTGGCCTTGACTCCTCTGGGGTAGCCCGGGAATTCCGTCAGGGAAAAAGTTTGTTTTAACCATCAAACAGTTTAAGGTAATCTCTGGTAAAACTTCAAGATAACTATAATCTATTGTGATTGCTATATATCCAGGCAGTTTTGACCCAGTTACCTTTGGACATATTGATATAATTGAGCGAGGTTCCCATCTGTTTGAATGGGTGATTGTCGCCGTCCTACGCAACCCCAGCAAGACTCCTCTGTTTACAGTCGAACAACGCCTGATTCAAATTCGGCAATCTATCTCCCATTTGGATAATGTCGAGGTTGCCAGTTTTGAGGGTCTCACCGTAGACTATGCCAAACAGAGAAAGGCACAGGTCCTATTGCGAGGCTTGCGGGTTCTGTCCGATTTTGAGATGGAACTGCAAATGGCTCACACTAATAAAACCCTGTCTGATACAATCGAGACAGTTTTCTTGGCAACCTCCAACGAATATAGCTTTTTATCAAGCAGTGTCGTTAAGGAGATCGCCAAGTTTGGCGGTTCAGTCGATCATCTTGTTCCCAACCACGTCGCTATAGATATTAATAGATGTTACGCCAGGAATTAACCCCCAGAATTGAATCTAATCCTAACGGACTTGTCACTAACGGCGAACCGACTCCTAGCGCTTCGCCTGGTATAGATATTCAGCGGGAACTTAACCGACTCGAAGAAATGATTCTTGACAGTCCTCGCATTCCCCTGACTCGACGCACTCTTGTGGACGAGGAACAGTTGCTCGATCAACTGGATCTGATCCGCTTAAACCTTCCGAGTGCTTTTCAGGAAGCTGATATTATTGTTCGTCATAAAGATGAAATTCTCCAGGAAGCTGAAGAATATGCAGCCTCTATCCTACAGAATGCTGAACAAAGAGCTACTCAACTTTTTAATGAAACTGGTATTGTTCAACGAGCGACCGAAGAAGCCGATCGCCTTAGACAACAAGTCCAGATAGAGTGTGAAGCCTTACAGCAACAAACTCTCGCCGAAGTTGAACAAATTCGCTATCAGGCTCAACAGGAACTTGATGCTATGCGAAATCGGATCTTAACTGAGTGTAATGATATCCAAACCGGAGCCGACGAGTACGCTGATCATGTCCTAGCTAAAATTGAGCATGAACTGAGCGACATGGTAAGGATTATCCGCAATGGTCGCGAACAGTTGCAAATTAACGAGTCTCAACGTCCCCCTCTTTACTAATGAAAAACCTTAAAGAGGCAACAACTCACACGAAAATAGCCCCTAACCCCAGAGACAAGCTACACCTTACATGAGGCCTCACTTGTCTCTACACTCTTCTTTCCGCTTCCCTACTCCTCCCCTCATTCGCTGCTTTTTTTCAACAGAGACAGTTGAGAATGTGGCATAAACCATTTTACCAACATCTGAACATCAAGCCAAACTGAACCTATCTGAACATAGGCTTTCAATCGATGATTTCAGAAAAGTTTCGTCGCCAATTACGACAGGAAGCTCGACTGTGGAAAGCAGAAGGCTTGGTTGATGATGAACTTTATCAACAGTTAGCCGATCGCTATCAGTTTAATAGCCTCGAAACCGCCGCCAGTAATCGGTTTGTGATCATTCTCATCCTAGGTGGTGGTATCCTCTTGGGATTAGGCGTGATTACCTTTGTCGCAGCTAACTGGCAACAATGGCCCCGATATATGCGGGTTTTGTTGCTCCTATCAGTCCTCATGGGATTTAATGCTGGCGGGTTTTACCTGTGGCAACATCCCACATCAGAATCTAAACAACGCCTCGGACAGGGACTCCTAATGGCTGGCGCATTGTCTTTGGGAGCAAATATAGCACTGCTGGCCCAGATGTTTCATATAGGCGGTTCCCCATACGGATTATATGTCGTTTGGGGGCTAGGTGTGCTGATTATGGCTTATAGCTTAAAATTGCGCTCTCTATCGGTTTTAGCCATAATTCTGTTGGGCTTAGGATACTTTCAGGGCATCGGTATAGCCCTATCAGCCAGGAATTTATCGGCCATTGATATTTTGCTCCAATATATGCCGATCGCATCTGCTATTTTATTTATACCCCTAGCCTATTGGTGTCAATCCCGTGTAGTTTTTATCATGGCGCTGTTGGCGATCGCTATCCCATTATTAGTCATTACCGAAAGATTGATTTCCTACGACTCCATAACCAGAATTTGGGTTGCTATCAGCTTAATTTTAATCCCCACTTGGTTATGGTCTTATCGAGATAGTCAATGGCCCCATGTCCATGGTCAGCCTTTTCAAGCGATCGCTCATAGTTTAGCCATTTTTTACTTAGGAGTTTTATGCTTCATATTTTCATTTTTCGACGTTTGGAATAACTTTGATTTCTGGACTTATCGAGATACTCCAGAAAACTCCAATATAATGCTAATTAATATCCTGGCTTTTGTTGTCATATCCCTCTGGCAATGGTTCCAGATAATTAAGCCTCATGGTAGCCAAAGATATTGGGGTGTAAATGCCTATACCACCGCCATTAGTGCCATGATTATCATCACTGGTCTAGTCACTTTTTGGCATATATCAATAGCGCAAATTTCCACCATAGCCACCTTAATTTTCAATCTACAAATGTTTCTATTGGGGGCGGTCACAGTTCGCTTAGGACTCCTCAAAGGCAATCGGAGTGCCTTTTGGTACGGTATGGTACTATTAGTCCTCCAAATTATCAGCCGAATGTTTGAATACGAAACAGAATTACTCCTGAAAGCCTTAGTTTTAGTCCTGTGTGGAATTGCTGTAATTATCGCTGGTTTATGGTTTGAAAAAAATCTATCTCGTTCAAATTTACCTAATTCCAGATCCTAATTTTACATCAAATCTCTAATAGTCAGGTAACAGTTATGGTTAACACTAACAAAATCCCATCCGCCCAACCCTCAGTTATCGTTCCGGCTTCCGTAAATAGCCGTCAACCTCGCTTACCCCTATGGCGATTTCTGGCTCCCCTATTGTGTCAGGTAGCATTGGTAACGTCAATTCCGGCTCAGGCTTTTTACACATATATTACTGGAACAACTGTAGTTTTGCAAACAGCTCCCGTTGACCCCTATGATTTCTTGCGAGGGTATTATCAAATTCTCAGTTATGAAATTTCTCAACCTAGTACCCTCCGAGACCTCCCCGGTTCCGGTATCAATTTGGAGAGGAATTATATCCTCGATGGTGATACCGTTTATGTAATCCTAGAAAAACCCCAAGAACAACCAGAAGGCGATCGCCCCCTTCCTTGGCGACCCGTAGCAGTTAGCCACCAGCGTCCTGATAATTTACCCGAAAATCAGATCGCCATTCGAGGTACAGGTGATGGCTGGGGTGTAAAATATGGCCTGGAAACCTACTATATGCCCGAAAATCAGCGCTTAGAGGTTAACGAGAACATTAACCGCGCTCAAAGTCCGGATCCTGAGTCTTTTGTGGTTGAAGTCAAAGTAGACTCCCGGGGAAATGCAATTCCCCTGCGTTTGTGGGTGAGCGATCGCAGCTATCAATTTTAACCCGGATGAATAGTGCCATCTGGTAAAATAGCTCCAGCCAAATTAGCCCCGGTTAGTTTCACCATTAAGCGATCGCTATATCCCACTTTCGCCCCCGTTAAATTAGCCCCTCGCAAATCAGCACCACTTAAATCAGCACCAATTAGGTTAGCCTCCTGAAGGTTAGCGTAACTCAGATTCGCCTGCAAAAAATTAGCCCTGAATAAATTAGCCCGATGTAAACAAGCCCCACTCAAGTTAACTTTATGTAAAAAACAATCAGTCAGATCAGCATAACTGAGATCTGCCCCACTCAAATTCCGCCCCGACAAATCTCTTTCCTTCAGGTTCGCCCCACGAAAATCAGCGTTAGTCAAATCAGAATAGGATGGACGCTGATAAGCTGGTGATGACTGATACTCCTGTTTGGGGGGACGGTGGGGGGGAGTGGCGGCGCGGTAGGTATAATATGAGTTCGTGTTGTGGCTGGTCTGGGTCTGACGTTTAGCCCCAGCATACTCAGGTCTGGGGGTCGCTTTCGGCGTTTTCGTTTTATTAGACCTCAACAGCGATCGCAACTTATCGCGCGCCTGGTTAATTTCCTTCAGTTTATCTTCGGCTAACTGTCGCAGCCGTTGGTTATCTTCTGGAATGCGATCGGGATGCCAGATAAATGCTAAATCTTTATAAGCCCTATCCACAACCTCCAGGGAAGCACCGGGTTGCAATTCAAGGACCCTATAACAGTGGTTCAACTCACTTGGTGTCATGGTCAAGGTTTACCCCCCCCTAGAAGGTCGTACCCTAGAAATGGGCGATCGCCATTTCCGGCTTAAATTATTCTAGCTCATGCGATCGCCTAACAGATATTGAGGAAAGTTGAAGGTTTTTGAGTCCCCAAACACAAATCACCCATTTATTCTGGCGATTGGGATGAAGCCTGTTTTTTCCCTTGCAGATTCCTAAACCACCGCGATCGCTTCATATTTTGAAACACCATTGTTAACCCCGTTATCAGCATCCACAGTAAACCTAAGCCATTTAATAGCACATACACCGGCTCTAAGGTTTGCCCTAAATATTCCCCTTCATGAATCACCATTAAAAAATGTACTTGGTCTCTTGATAACCCAAACCAACTTTTCCCCAATCGGTAAGCTACCCCCGTAAATACTGTGATAAATAGCGGTAGCATCACAATCGGAGCCATCGTGCTATGCAGTTTCCTAAAGTTCCCCAGATTCACAATATTGATAACCCACTCCCTATTAATAATCTATACTAAGCCCCATTCGGCATTATTTACCCACAGATACGCACCTATCAGCCTGTTCAGAAATCATCTGATCACCTCTCAAAGTCCCTCTCCCTCTCTGGGAAAGGGATTTAGGGTGAGGGCAATGTATTAAGCCACTGGTGAACAAGCTGTAATTTTACCACCATATTTCTCTCCCACACTCATATACACATAATGTCGATTTTGTCAATACCCTGGTTTTCCTCTCTGGCAAGGGCTGTAATAATTAACCGTTCACAGTTCCCATGAATATGTCAAACTGTTGTGGTCTAAGATTTGATCAAAAGAACTATGCCCACTCTCGGTGTAAATATTGACCACATTGCCACAATTAGACAAGCCCGCCGGACAGTGGAACCCGACCCAGTAGCAGCGGCCGCGATCGCAGAACTAGCCGGAGCCGACGGGATTACAGTACACTTGCGCGAAGATCGCCGTCATATCCAAGATAGAGATGTGCGACTGTTACGGGAAACCGTGAGAACTCACCTAAACCTGGAAATGGCTGCCACAGACGAAATGGTAGCGATCGCCCTAGATATTAAACCCGACTACATAACCCTAGTACCCGAACGCCGGGAAGAAGTCACCACCGAAGGAGGATTAGATATCCTGGGTCAACTACAGCGGATGTCAGAAGTAGTCAGCACCCTGCAAGATGCAGGAATCCCCGTAAGTTTATTTATCGATCCTAACCCCGCCCAAATCGAAGCCTCAGCCACAGTTAAAGCCCAATTCATCGAACTACATACAGGTTGTTACTGCGAAGCCAAGGGAGTCCAACAGCAAAAGGAACTCGATATTTTAGCCCAAGGATGTAAATTAGCCCTAGAAGCCGGACTGCGAGTTAATGCCGGTCACGGCTTAACTTATTGGAATGTGCAACCTGTAGCCAGGCTAGAAGGTATGGAAGAACTCAACATTGGTCATACAATAATAAGTCGGGCAGTTCTTGTCGGTTTAGATAAAGCCGTGCGGGAAATGAAACACGCTATCCTGAGTTAACCGGGAAGTTAGAACCAGCCCAGTTGTTCTGTAGTTAATTGTAGGTAACCCAAAAATGCCAACTTATCATTACGTCCTAGCTAGTAAAGACTTTGTGATCGAGGAACCTATTGAGGAAGTCCTCAAAGAACGTCGGCGCAATTATCAAGAACAGGAAAAAGAGATCGATTTTTGGTTAGTCATTGAGCCAGGATTTTTAGAAGCGCCGGAAATGGCCGAAGTGAAAGCTAAATGCCCTAAACCAGCGGCGGCGTTGGTTTCTACCAACCCTCAGTTTATTACTTGGCTGAAATTGCGACTTGAGCACGTGATTACCGGACAATTTGAAGCGCCTTCAGCTACTATCCCTGATGCGATCGCATCTCTGGCTACTGCTGGCTAAAAATCCTGATTATCGGTGTCGCTCCATATACTACTATTTCAGGCTGTACGGGCGGGTTCTCAGATAATCTGGTGAAAATACCGATTGACCAAAGAACTCGCCCCTAGGCTCAGAAAATTGCAATTCAGGTACAATAGCTGCAAAATCGATCGCAAAAGTTGTTAAAACTATGGTTAAAGTTAGGTTGAGGCGATGGTTAACTAGGATTAGTTCTGTAGGGGTGGTTCTGCTTACCATAGGTTTCAGTGCTAAACCCAGCTTTGGTCAAGCCTCCTGTGTTCCCCCTCGACCAGGTGAGTATTTGCTATTAATCATTAGCAACACCTCCGAGACACAAGCACTAGCCCGTCAAGTCCTACCTAGTAATATAGAAAGCCAGGTGTGTCGCTATCTCAATGATATTGTCACCAGAGTTGGCGGTTTTGATGACGTGCTAATTGCCGAAGACTGGGCGGCTTATTTCAAGGAAACAGCCGGTTTATCCACCCATGTAGTTAAATCTGATGTACCTAGTCAACGACCCGAACCACGTCCCCCTGTCGGTCCTTCTGGTCCTAGCAGTGATTTGGGTAGTCAACCCCTAGGCATGGGTTATGCGATCATGGTAGACTATTTCAATCAGCCAGAAATTGCGGCTAGACTTGAGGCAACTATGGGGAGAAGAATTCCCATAGTTTCCTATAATCGGCGTTTCTATTTACTGGTAGAACATACCGCCGAGCCTAATAGTGCCATGGAAGTTTTCCGCCGCCTTAATGATCAGGGATTTTGGTCAATCATGGTGGATAGCAGTCGGGTTAAAATCGAGCGACCTAACTTAGCTATTGGAGATTAAAGCACTCCCATAGGTAAACCAGTTAATAGGTAAGTTCTGCTAAAGCTGCGATCGCTATTCCCAAACTCAAGCCAACAATCACCTGAAAAGGGGTATGTCCGAGTAATTCCTTGAGGCGGTCCTCATTAAATTGGGGATGCTCTTGGAATAACTCGTCCATAATCTGATTAAGAATGCGGGCTTGTTTACCTGCCGCCTGGCGGACACCCGCCGCATCATACATAACAATAATAGCAAATACCACAGCGATCGCAAACTCCGGGCTACCCCACCCGATCACCTGACCGACGCTGGCGGCTAAAGCACCCACAAAGGCTGAGTGAGAACTAGGCATTCCCCCAGTAGTTACCAGAACCCGCAGATTAATTTTTCCATGCTGTATCAATTCGATCGCCAGTTTAGAGGCTTGGGCGAACAGACAAGCAAACAGTGCCACTAACAGCACCCGGTTGTCTAATATGTGACCAAATTCTTGCATGGGGTTGAACACCTCGCTTTAACAGTTAGTGACTGCGATAGGTAATAAAATCAGCGATCGCCGCCAGAGCTTTCCCACCGTATCCAAAAGCCGCTAATTCAGCCTTAGCTTCCTCCACCAGTTGTTCAGCTTTCGCCCGTGACTTTTCCAAGCCCCACAAACTAGGATAGGTAGCCTTTTGAGCTTCCAGATCCTTACCTGCGGTTTTACCCAACTGCTCAGAGGGTGCGGTAATATCGAGAATATCATCCACAATTTGAAACGCCAAGCCAATATTTTTAGCATAGCGAGACAGTCTTTCGAGATCAGTTTCATTAGCACCCGCCAAAATCGCACCACAGACCACACAGGCTTCTAATAAAGCCCCCGTCTTGTGGGTGTGGATAAAAGTTAGAGTTTCCTCAGATACATCTGATAAACCCTCCGATGCTATATCTACCACCTGACCTCCCACTAATCCAGTCGCCCCCACCGCACGACCCAGGCGACCGATTACCTGTAGGACTCTTTCTGGGGGTACACCTTGAGTTTGGGTAGCCACGAACTCAAAAGCATAACTGAGCAATCCATCTCCCGCTAAAATAGCAATATCATCGCCATAGACCTTATGGTTAGTCAATTTCCCACGCCGATAATCATCATTATCCATTGCTGGTAGATCATCGTGAATTAAAGACATCGTATGAATCATCTCTAAGGCGCAGGCTGTCGGCATTGCCATTTCCACTGTACCCCCAAGCAGTTCACAGGTAGCCAAACATAAAGTAGGTCGCAGCCGTTTTCCCCCAGCCATAAGGGAATAGCGCATCGACTCATAAATTTTTTCGGGGTAGGTGACAGTAATAGCAGCATCTAGGGCCGCTTCCACTAATTCCTTTTTTTGGCTAAGATAAGTCGATAGGTCAAATGGTGTGTCTGACCCGGATAAATCCATGTTTTCTGTGACTACCATACTGTCAGTGTTGATATCTGTCATAATTAGGGGCAAACCCCACAGCCCAACCAGCCACAGTCTGATAGCGGTTTATAGGGACAAGTAGGGTAGTAATGGGTGAACATCAGTTTTTATTGTACGGGTCTTTTGACACGATGCGCGATCGCGAATCCCGTTAATCAGATCATCGAGTCGATCAGATGCGTTTCTGATAACTGTCCACTGTATTCTGTAATAGCATAGCCACAGTCATCGGACCGATGCCACCCGGTACAGGGGTAATATATCCCGCTATGGGTTCAGCCGCCTGGAAGTCTACATCTCCTACTAACCGCGATTTTCCGTTAGCATCTTCTAAGCGGTTAATTCCCACATCGATAACTACTGCCCCCGGTTTGATATAATTGGCTTTGACCATCTCAGGACGACCTACCGCCGCTATCAGAATATCAGCTTCCGATGCGATCGCTTCTAGGTTTTCCGTCCGGGAATGGGCAACAGTTACCGTACAATTAGCCTCTAGTAGCATCAAAGCCATGGGTTTTCCCACTAAAATACTCCGTCCTAGCACTACCGCTCGTTTTCCCGCTAATGGGATTTGATATTCTTCCAATAGACGCATTACCCCCGCTGGAGTACAACTGCGTAACCCCTTTTCCCCTCTTGCTAATCTCCCTAAGTTCATCGGGTGCAACCCGTCCGCGTCCTTGTGCGGTGCTATCTCATACAGCAAACTTACAGCGTCTAAGTGGTCTGGTAAAGGCAATTGTACTAGAATACCATCAACCCGATCATCTTCGTTTAAATTGGCGATCGCTTCTGTAAGTTCTTCCTGGCTCGTATCAGCCGGGAAATGTTGACCAAACGATGCTATTCCTACCCGTTCACAGGATTTCTCTTTGTTGCGGACATAGACGGCGCTGGCGGGGTTATCTCCTACCATTAACACTGCTAAACCTGGAGGTCGTCCCCCTTGTGGTTTGCGGGACTTAATTATTTCCCTCAATTGCCATTGAATTTTTTGGGCTGTTGTCTTACCGTCTAATAAATTAGCCATCACAATATATCCACCAACTCAAAGCCTGTATATTTTCCCAGAAATCTGTCCCCATTTTTAGATAGTATGCCTAGATTTGCGATTCTCCTACCCCCACGCTTTGCTCACCACTTCCATATTCTCTTGATTCTACTATCGCTAACACCAGGGATCATCGGCTGTCGCCAAATTATTGAGTCTACCACTCAATTTACTCGCCAAACTACTAACATTGAGGCGATCGCACAACAGCGCCAAGTTGGCGCTAAAGTCTACACAGAGGGAACTGTAGCTAACCTCGCTCCCTTTGTCGGCGCTGGTGCATATCAGCTTCAAGACTCTACAGGGACTATCTGGGTTTTTACTACCCAACCTCTACCTTCTATCGGTCAACAAATGTTCATCCGGGGTCAGGTTAACTATGAACAAATTACTGTCGAAGGAGCCCCCGGTTTAGATATTGGTGATTTCTATATTCAAGAATTGGAAAGAATCACTGATCACGGATAATCGACAATCACACTCCCCCGACCCAGAGGAGTTGGTAAATTATGTTAAGTTTTGTAACAAAAAGTTAAGAATTGTTGCAAAAACGACCTGTTTTGGGGAGGGGGTAGCTTTTTGGGCGATCTTGTGATATCATTTTAGATAATGGAAATATATGCCTTTTTTTTGTTATTGCCAATGTTCCCATTATGAACAATATGTTATCAACAGTAGCATAAATTCCCGGAAGTTGTCAACCCCTCGGCGCGTTTCTGGGGGGACATTTTTTTAAAATTGACTAAAAAATCAACTTAATAGATAGAGAGATGGGGGGTGATAACCCCCCGTTAAAGATAGGTTATAGGTTAACGGGGGGAATAAGTTAAGGAACAACCAAGACAGGACAGGGAGAGAGATTAATCACACGGTTAGTGATACTGTCAGCAACACCTTCTTCTGTGAGTCCAGTGCCGCGACTACCCATCACAATCAGATCAGCATCAATCTCATCAGCCACATCACAGATAGTGAAAGCAGGTTTACCTTCACGTTCAATGAGTTTAGCATCAATCCCCAGCTCAGAGAAAATACCATGAGCCTCCTGTAAAAGTTGGCTCACCGTATCAGGGGAAGTCATCGGTTCAGAATGGGGAGGCTCCCCGTCTGGTTCTTTTGGTTCAACAACAGCGAGAAGATAGAGGTTAGACTGATAGGTTTGGACAATATTAATCACCCTTTCAGCCGCCTCGCGGGCTTCTCGACTTTGATCTATAGCAAATAAAACGGTCTTAAACATATCTCGCATCTCCAAGACGCGGACTTAGGTAGAATGTTTACAGTGAACGATTTGATGGCAGGTGGGCCACCTGGTTGGTAACAGCCTAGGGGCCATTAACCAATAACCCTCACCGTTCCCATTTAATTTCGATTAAAGCAGAATAAACGATCAAAGAGGTTAATCCTGTGGCTAAAAAAACTGTAGCAAATTTGTCAGCATCAGAACTATCTGGTAAGAAAGTGCTGGTGCGTGCTGACTTTAACGTACCCCTTGATAACGGCTCTATCAGTGATGATACCAGGATTCGGGCAGCTCTGCCTACCATTCAAGATCTGACCTCTAAAGGAGCAAAAGTGATTCTGACCAGTCACTTTGGCCGTCCCAAAGGTCAAGTAGTTGAATCAATGCGCTTAACCCCTGTGGCGGCGCGTTTGTCGGAACTTTTGGGCAAAACCGTTAATAAATGTGAAGATTGCATTGGGGAAGAAGTCGCCCTAGCAGTGGGGGCCATGAATGATGGTGATGTACTGTTACTGGAAAATGTCCGCTTCCATGCCGCTGAGGAGAAAAATGATCCTGAATTTGCCAAGCAGTTGGCTTCCGTAGCGGATCTGTATGTAAATGATGCCTTTGGTACTGCACACCGCGCCCATGCTTCCACTGAAGGTGTAACTCAATATCTGAGCCCCTGTGTGGCCGGTTATTTGATTGAGAAGGAATTGCAGTTCCTACAAGGGGCTATTGAAAGCCCTCAACGTCCCCTAGCTGCCATTATTGGTGGTTCTAAGGTCTCTAGCAAAATTGGTGTCATTGAAACGTTACTTGACAAATGCGATAAGTTGTTGTTGGGTGGCGGCATGATTTTCACGTTCTATAAAGCCAGGGGTCTGAGTGTGGGTAATTCCCTGGTGGAAGAAGATAAGCTGGAGTTGGCTAAGTCCCTGGAAGCGAAGGCGAAAGAAAAAGGGGTAACTATGTTGTTACCTACAGATGTGGTTCTCGCTGATAAGTTTGCAGCCGATGCTGATTCTCAAACTGTTAGCGTTGAAGCAATTCCTGATGGTTGGATGGGATTGGATATTGGCCCTGATTCTGTTAAGGTGTTCCAAGAAGCCTTGGGAGACTGCAAAACTGTCCTCTGGAATGGTCCGATGGGAGTTTTTGAGTTTGAGAAGTTTGCGGCGGGTACTCGGGCGATCGCTCAAACTTTGGCAGAACTCACTGGTACAGGTACAACTACAATTATCGGTGGCGGCGACTCGGTGGCGGCTGTGGAACAACTGAATTTGGGTGAGAAGATGAGCCACATTTCTACAGGTGGTGGGGCTAGTCTGGAACTCCTCGAAGGTAAGCAACTCCCTGGTATTGTGGCTTTAGATGATGCCTAATTGCCTTTGGTAAAACGATTTTGGGGTAAGTCGGTTAAGTGCGATCGCTTACCCCAACAGAATCGGCGACTATACTAAAGATATCCCTAATCTTAAACGAGGTGGGAAGTCGGTCTTAGGATACTGAGGCTAATTTCTTTGAGTGTGGGGGAGAAGCAACGGAGGGGATTAAAATGCTTCAGTTCCATAACATCCTCAGATCTAAACTGGCACGCTACCTAATTATCAATATGGTTGCGCTTCTGGTTTATCTGGGGTTAATCTGGATAACCATTGAGACTTTAATGCTCAATGCCATGGAAGCCATTTTCTGGCCGGCGGCGGGATGGTCTTTAGTGGTTTTCATCTGGTGGGGGGGTAAATGTTGGCCGGGAATTATCCTCGGTGCTTTGTTTTCTAACTATTGGCTGACCGGTCACTCCGGTTATCTGGGATTAATTTGGACTCTGGGAACCCTCCTAGAAGCTGGTGCGGGTTGGTTGATGTTAAAAAGGATCGGTTTCTCTCCGGCTTTAGCGCGCCTCAAGGATGTACTGGGACTAGCTATTCTAGCTGGAGCCCTCTCGAGTCTGATTAATTCTACTATTACTCCGATCGCATTATTAATCGCTGGAGAAATCAAATCCGATACATTCGCTGATATTTGGGTAACATGGTGGCTGGGAGATACCATTGGCGTTCTGCTATTAGCCCCGGTACTTCTGACTTGGGCTAATCGATTTAATATCAAATATCAACAGACCAGAGACTTGCAGGGGTCAACCGGGAATCATTGGAGTTGGCTATTACCTGAAAGCTGGGAAATTCTCAAAAACCCCAAAAAAAAGCTATGGCTGCCTAAATTATTCAGCTATCTCGAAATAGGAAGCTGGTTGGTACTATTTTCGGCTTTGAATTGGTTTGTATTCTGTTCGAGAACCCGCGTTCTCACTATTCACTACCCCCTAGAGTACCTGCCATTTCCACTGCTAGTCTGGGCTTCCCTACGTTTTGGTCAGCGAGGAACTGCGATCGCTCACTTATTAACAGCAACATTTGCCGTCTGGGGTGTCCTACGGGGTAGTGGCCCTTTTATGGACAACCTCAACGAAAATCCCCAGGTCTTTTCTCTACAAGCCTTTATTTTAGTGATGACTATCACGGGTTTATTTTTAGCTGGTGCGGTGGAAGAACGACAAACAGTAGAAGCATCTCTACGTTCGGGGGAAGCTAGTTTGGCTACCGCTCAACGTATTGCTAAGTTAGGACACTGGGAATTAGATATCCGACGACTAACCTGTTCTTGGTCTGATCAGCTTTACCGCATTTTTGGCGTTAACCCTGACCAGGTGACTCCCAGCATTGATAGTTTTATGCAATATATCCATCCTCTCGATCGCCTCCGGGTGGAAACTGCTATTTCTCAAGCTATCTCAGAGCAAATTCCCTATTCTATAGATTATCGGATTGCACGCCCTGACGGTCAAGAACGATTTGTGGTTGAACAGGCGATCGTTACCACCACCCATATTACTAGCACTGTTCAGGATATCACTGAGCGCAAACGCGCTGAAATTGCTTTAAGAGCTAGTGAGGAAAGGTTTTCCCGAGTGTTTAAAGCTAGTCCCATTGGCATTATTATTACTACTGCTCAAGAAGGGCGATTTGTGGATGTCAATGATAGTTTTCTTCGGCAATTGGGATGGAGTCGGGAACAGGTCATTGACCGCACTTTCGAGGATTTGCAAATGTGGGATCCTGACCAGATTAACCCCATCTTTAAAAGACTTACTAATGGCGATCGCCTCAGTAATTTAACCGTGGAAGTCCGCCATAAATCAGGCGCAATTCGAGATTGGTTAATCGCCATTGAACCTATCCAATTAGAAAATACCCCCTGTTTGCTTACCCTGGCTAGTGATATCACGGAACATAAACAGGCTGAGGAACTCCGTAGAGCTAAAGAAGCTGCCGAACAGGCTAACCAAGCTAAAAGCCTATTTTTAGCTAATATGAGTCATGAACTTCGCACTCCCCTAAATGCTATTCTCGGTTACAGTGAATTACTACAAGAAGACGCTCAAGATATCGGTCAGGATGACTTTGTGGCTGACTTGAAAAATATCCACGTTGCGGGTCAACATCTCCTCACCTTAATTAGTGATATTATCGATTTTTCTAAGATTGAAGCTGGCCGCATTAATTTTCACCTAGAAAAATGTCAAATTAATACCTTGCTTTGGGAAGTGGAAACCACTATAGCACCCTTGGCTGAAAAAAATCATAATCAATTGACCCTAGAGGTTGCTCCCGGTCTGGACTTGATGTATACTGATGTAACTAAAGTCAGACAGTCCCTACTTAATTTGTTAAGTAATGCCTGCAAATTCACCGAACAAGGACAGGTAATTTTACGAGTATGGCAACAGTTAATTCCCGCTACAGATTTACCCGATTTGCCCATTTATCACTCCCCGGAATCTCCCTCAGAAACTCTCTCAGAAATCTCCTTTATCTTTTGGCAAGTTCAGGATACCGGAATTGGCATGAATGAGCGACAAATAGCCACGGTTTTTAGTCCCTTTACCCAAGCTGATGAAAGTACAACCCGTAAATATGGCGGCACGGGTTTGGGACTTTCTATAACTCATAAATTATGTCAGATGATGGGTGGTGATCTCTGGGTTGAAAGTCAGTTAAACCAGGGGTCAACTTTGACCATGCGATTACCTCAATATATGTATCAGGGAAAAGAGGCAACTTGAACCTTTCACTTAACTATTAATCTACTATTAACCAATCATGACAATTCAATGGTATCCCGGTCATATTGCTAAAGCTGAACGTACCCTCACAGAACAACTTAAACGAGTTGATGTGGTCCTAGAAGTTCGGGACGCTCGCATTCCCTTGGCGACTCACCACCCTAAAGTATCTCAATGGGTATCCCAAAAACCACGATTATTGATTATTAACCGCCAAGATATGATTCCTCCCCATATACAACAACAATGGCAACAGTGGTTTGAGGAACATCAGGAAATCCCCTATTTTACTAATGCTCAACAGGGAGATGGCGTTGATGCAGTAGTACGCGCTACTAAACAAGCCGGAGAACAGTTGAATCAAAAACGTCAGCAGCGGGGAATGTTACCCCGACCTGTCCGGGCTGGGGTGATTGGATTTCCTAATGTCGGTAAGTCGGCTTTGATTAATCGACTTTTGGGGCGACGAGTCGTAGAAAGTGCTAGACGGGCAGGGGTGACACGCAAGTTACAGTGGGTCAGGATTTCTAAGCAAATTGAATTGTTGGATGCGCCAGGGGTTATTCCTAGCCGCATTGAAAATCAACAGGATGCTCTCAAGTTGGCGATTTGTGAGGATATTGGTGAGGCGGGTTATGATAACCAACGGGTGGCGGCGGGTATGGTTGATTTGTTTCAACATCTCCAAATTCACGATAAATTGACCGATCGCTATTCTCTCGCGATCGCTTCGGAAACTGGAGAGTCCTATCTACAAGCCTTGGCTGATCAACGCTTTCAAGGAGATTTGGAACGCACCGCACGACAGCTACTCAATGATTTTCGCAAGGGCTTATTAGGGGCGATCGCTTTGGAAATTCCACCATCTTGATTTTACTCGGTTTGACTGCCAATACCATAAATATCCGTTTTTGTCAAGTCGCCGATTTTCGATCACCCCGAATTTCCCCAAAACTCGTGCATCGCTAAACTTGAAATTCCCTCGGCGATCGCCCAAGACTCACCATATAATCGGCTTTTTAAGCCGTATTTTGCTCAGTTCACAGAAACCCCAGTGGATTTTTGTTTACATAAATCTACCACAACCCCCATTCTGTCGTCAATTATTTGATAATATTTAGCAATAAAAATGTCATAAATATTTACAATCTTTTAAATATTAAAACTATTGGCGAATTTTAAATTAGTAAAACTTATCGTTGCCCGGCTTTTTCGGGAAGGGGGGTTGACAATTTGGGGAAACCTCGGATATAATTTTATTATAATGGGAATCTATCTTCAAAAAAAATATACACAAATATCTCTATTATGTTATATATGACCTAGAATATCAGAAAATAGAGGATAATGTCAACCCCTTTTGAATGGAAAAATCGGGTTATTATGGATGATAGTGTATGATGAGTACAATTTGCCCAAGTCGATAATTTGAGTGTGGTGTGATGAAACCGATTTACATTTTAGGTGCGGGTCCAGCGGGGTTAGCTGCGGCTTATACTCTCACCCGTCAGGGAATTCCTGTAGTAGTAGTAGAAAGAGATAAGCGCGTGGGGGGACTAGCGAAAAGTATCGAGTATAAAGGGTTTATTCTCGATTTCGGACCCCATCGATTTTTCACCAAATTATCGCCTGTGGTGAAACTCTGGAATCAAGTATTAGAAAAAGACCAGGTAACAGTTAATCGACTTACCCGCATTTATTACGGGGGAAAATACTTTAGTTATCCTCTCCAAGCCAAACAGGTGCTTTCGGCGTTGGGGTTATTGGAGACAGTTAAAATACTTTCGTCTTATGTGAAAGTGCGTTTATTTCCCAAACCTCAGCCAGAGAATTTTTCTGAGTGGGTGATTGGTAAATTTGGGCGACGGCTGTTTGAGATTTTCTTTGAGAGTTACACCGAGAAACTTTGGGGAATTCCTTGTACAGAAATTAGCGCCGACTGGGCGGCACAAAGAATTAAGGGTTTGTCCTTATATAAAGCCGTGGTTAATGCCTTATTAGGAAATGATGGTAAAGTCAAAACCTTGATTGACCAATTCCAATTTCCTCGGTTGGGTTCTGGTCAACTTTATGATAAAATAGCCGATTATTTAAATCAGCATCAGCAACCCTTATTACTGAATACCGAAGTGATTGAGGTACATCATAATGATGGTCAGGCTACCCATGTGACTGTCCGCAACCGTGAGACTAAAGAAGTGCAAACTTTTAGCTGTGGGGGGGTGATTTCTTCTATTCCCTTAACTTTATTGGTGGAACAGTTGAAAACAGCACCGCCTCAGCCAGTGATAGAATCAGCGCGATCGCTTAAATTTCGGAATACTATTTTAGTCTATTTAATTATTGATGATGGTCATTTATTCCCCGATAACTGGCTATATATTAACGACCCCAGGGTGAAATTAGGAAGGGTGACAAATTTTGCCAATTGGTCGCCCGAAATGTTACCCAATAATTATCAAACTCCCCTCTGTTGTGAGTATTGGTGCAATTTTGATGATCAGTTATGGAATTGTCCAGAAGAAGACCTGCTACACATGGCGCAAGCCGACCTGATAAAAATTGGATTACTCCAAAAGCAGCAGGTTTCTGGGGGGTTTGTTGTGCGTTTACCTCGGACTTATCCTATATATGCCGGAAATTATAAAGCCTCTTTAGCAACCCTTGAGGAGTATTTTAAAGGTTTCCAGAATTTGCAGTTGGTGGGTCGATATGGTGCATTTAAGTATAATAACCAAGACCATAGCTTATTGATGGGAATTTTGGCGGCGGAAAATGTAATCACCCCCGGAAAACATAATCTCTGGAATGTCAATAGTGATAGTGAATATGTCGAAGAAGCCGAAGCCGAAACCCCAACCACTGTGGCGGCGGTTTCCCGAAAGTCTCGCCGTCGTCAGGCGATCGCTACCTTGCGACAGTTTGGCGGTTATTTACTCACCGGGGGAAGTGCAACCGTTGTAGATGTTTTGGTGTTTTCCCTTCTTACCCAGGCGGGAATTTGGTATGTTTACGCCTTGGGAATTAGTTACTTTTTGGGACTAAGTACCAATTTCTGGTTAAGTCGTCGGTTTGTGTTTGGTATTTACTGGCGTAACTGGTTGATGCAATATGGAGTTTTTGCGACAGTCGCCTTAAATAGTTTATTGGCGAATTTGGGGTTATTACAATTGTTGATTAATGAATTGGGGTGGTCTCCTACCCCGGCTAGACTCGTAAGCGCCGCCTGTGTAGCCTTAATTAGTTTTACCGGACATAAGCTATATTCCTTTTCGTCAGGCGATCGCATTTCCAGTTGGGAGTCTTAGGTAAAAATGAGCGATCGCAAATTTACCCCCCCACCAAGTTTAGCCGTAGTCCTGATAATTACCCTCACCAGTTGGATAATTTTAGTTCCCCTGGTCAACCCCATTGCTATCCCGATCAGAAACAATACCACCGGGGTAATTTCCCAAGCCAGCATTGAGAATATCAGTCCCTATACAGATTATCTCAAATATCTGATTTTGCTATTTACTCCCCCCCTGCTAACTCTGATAGTTTGGAAATTTCGGAAAACATCGCCGGGAGAATATCTCCACCCTGTCATTAACATTACCGCCAAAACTCTCAGCCAAAATTGGTTTTTAGCAACCGCTACCGGAATTTTACTCTTAGCCTGGGTCATTAATATTCCTTTCAACCAGTTTCAAATTACCTCCCTTTTGCGGGACTCCTTCCACGAAGGAGAATTTTTGGGATTTTGGCCGAATTTCTCCCAACTGGAAAAGCCCTTTATTAATACCGTCTTAATTCATGGCTATGGTATGGATGTTTTACCCACAGAAATAGCCATGAGTTTCATTAGCAATAATAACGGAATTGCTTTAAGTCGGCTAGTTGTTAATCTCCAAAATGCACTCACTGCTGTAGGCTATTTTTGGATTTTGTGGGAAATCACCGGGTTAGTAGGATTAAAAAAGTCAAAATTACCCATTTTTTTACTACTCTGTTTATTCTGGTGTATTTTTGATAGCATTTTCTTCAAGTTTGACGGGAGGCGAGGGACTTGGTTTGTCTTTCAAATCGCCATAACTCTCCGTTATTTTCGCCTATTTCTACCCTGGGAAACACCACAACAATTACAATCTAATCATGTCGGGGATAGCCACCATTTTCCTAGACGACAAGCCATAATTTTATCCCTGTTGGTGGGGTTGTCTATTCCTGGGGGTTTTTTATATGTGTATGACCGCGCCATATATTTCTTAGCCGTTTATTTGATTACCTGTATCATCAGCCTATTTTTACCTTCCCAAACTAGCAAAACTTGGTTAACTGCAACCTTCACCGGGGTAGTCATTTCCTTGAGTGCGATCGCCATTTTTTTAGGACTAGATCAAGTAAATGCGATCGCCTCTCAAATCGCCTACTGGGGAAAATATGGTCGCTACATTTCCTTCATTCCCCTTCCCCCCTTCCAAATGACCTTTATCTCCCAAAAATTCTGGCTATCTATTCTCATTCAAGCCGGAGTTTTAACCTATCTCACCTGGGATTTAATCAGCCATAACTTCCAACTAAAACCCTTTGTCCGCAAACATTTATTTACCCTAATTCTCCTATCCGCCGCCGGCGTTTATATGAGAATCACCCTAGACCGCAGTGATTTAGGTCATGCTTATCACGGCGCAATTATGACAGCATTTTTAACTGTATATTTATTGCTGTTAGCTTATCGGCGATATCTGGAAAATCCCCTACATCAATTAACCCTAACATTGCCGCAAAAGCTGAGTATAGGCGTGTTATTGATATTTATTCTAACCTCAGAATCTGGTTTTAATGTCCTGGAAGCATCCCAGAAACTATCGCAACTCCCAGCCGCTATCTCTGTCCCTGATACTGAATTACTCAAACCCGATTATTTAGAAGCCAAAAATGTCATGTCACCAGAAATAGCCAATCAATCCTGTTTTTTTAATGTCACATCAGAAGGATTGTGGTATTATCTATATAATAAGCCATCCTGTTCAAAATATAGCTATGTTCTCTATGCTAAACCTACCGTCGCCCAAAACCAGGTAATCCAAGACCTAGAAAGGACTCAACCCCCCATAATTCTCTTAACTAATGATGTCTGGTTTCAAAACCCCTGGGATGAAGTCTTAAAAGCCGATTCAGCCTCTCTAATTTATCAATATATTTTACAAAAATATCGCCCACACAAATTCGTCCAATCCCATTGGTTTTGGCGACGCAGTGATATCCCCCCAACTTTCGCCACTACCGACCAATTTAATGGCGCAATTGATGTCATTCCAGAATCACCAATTCGGGTAGGTCAACCCTCAGTTTTAACCGGGTGGGGAGTAATTCCCGAAAACCGAAAACCCGCTGATGCTGTTTATCTCAGCCTGGGGGATAATAACCAGTTAATTGCTGTCGGGGAGGTGAATATTCCTCGCTGGGATGTTGCTAGTGTTTTAGGAATTCCTGAATATGCACAATCTGGCTGGAGGCTAAGGATTCCCACCGCTAGTTTACCCCCTGGCGAAATATCTTTAAAGGTTTGGGCTTATAATTCCGAAAACCACCAGCTAACCCAAATTGGAGAAGCCATTGACATCATTAAACTAAGTCAGGATGGGGCGAGGACGTGATGGGTCTGGTCAATTACCCCATATATATGGAAGATTCAGCCAATCAATTGACAAAAACTCCACATCTGGGGTTATAGTATAAATCCCCTAAATCCCAATTGATTGTATAGGCAGTGTGGGGTGTGCCGAATTTCCTGGAGATATCGTGAATCATCTGATAGAATGGAACGCAAGCTGCGTTGACCCAGAGCTAACTCAATTGAATGTTATCCCCCTAGAAGGCGATCGCCCTTTAGATTATCTGCTGTATGCCGACAACCTACCCAGACGCAATGGTGGTCGAGTATGCGATCGCATTCTTAAACGCTATAGTCATGTTAACCAAGGGGGCTGGTGGTGTTCAGGTGTCGATATCTTAACTGGAAACGAGGATCTGTGGGGATGCTTCAAGCCCGCCAAACCTCGCCTTAGCAGTCACAGCAATAAACCCATAAAATACGAACATCCTCCCCAAACCACCACCGGAATTTTCGCCTTGCGAGTTTCCCAATCAATTTGGGAAGCGATCGCCCATCGTCACAGTGTAACCCTTTCCCCCGAAGCCATACAACCAGACCGCGCCGATTTAGGATTTTGGGAATGGGTTATTGATCATCACGAAATTCCCATCTGTATCACCGAAGGCGCAAAAAAAGCCGGATCACTACTGACTGCTGGATACCCAGCCATAGCCCTTCCCGGTATTAACGGCGGCTATCGAGTCCCGCGAGACCAATGGGGAAACCGCATCGGAAAATCTCAGTTAATACCCGAATTGCAAAAATTAGCCACCCCAGGTCGCCAAATCTATATTGTCTTTGATAGCGACACCAAACCCAACACCATCAAAGCCGTAGACGCAACTATCCGCCAAATGGGATACCTTCTCAGCCGCAGAGGTTGTCATACCAAGGTCATTACCTGGAAACCCCAATTAGGGAAAGGGGTTGATGATCTCATTGCGACCCAAGGAGTAGAAGCCCTACATCAAGCCTATCAAGTCGCTAAACCCCTGGAAACCTGGCGCGCCATCTCCCACTCACGCTTAACCTATTCCGCCGATTTCAACCTCAATTGTCCCTATCTCCCAGAGGATTTAACCATCCCCGAAGCCTCCCAATTAGTCGCCATTAAATCCCCCAAAGGTAGCGGGAAAACTCGACTCTTAGAAAACCTCGTTAAACAAGCCAGCGATAACGGTCAGTCTGTCCTGGTTATCGGTCATCGTATCCGCTTAGTAGAATCTCTCTGTCAGCGGTTTGGTTTAAACTATATGAAAGCCGGAATGGGGACGGTTATCAGTAGTCCTGGAGAGGGTTATGGATTATGTATTGATTCTTTACATCCCGCTTCTTCCCGGGCTTTTAACCCTAATAATTGGGCTAATACTTTGGTGATTTTTGATGAAGTTGAACAGGTAATTTGGCATGGTCTAAATTCCGATACCTGTCGCCAATATCGAGTCGCTATATTGCGATCGCTCAAAGTTTTATTGCAAAATGTCTTCATGTCAAATGGTCGGGTAGTTATCGCTGATGCTGACCTCAGTGATACCACTATTGATTATCTAAAAGCCTTATCGGGAATTCCCCTAACTCCCTTTATTATCGAAAACCATTTTCGACCTACTGCTGATCAGGCTTGGAATGTTTACCACTATGGCGGTCATACCCCTAAACAATTAGTTAAAGACCTAGAAAATCACCTCGCTAGTGGGGGTCGTCCCTTTGTTTGTTTATCCGCCCAAAAGTTGGCTAGTAAGTGGGGGACTTCTACCTTAGAAGCCTATTTTAAAACCCAATTTCCTCAACTGAAAATCCTCCGTATTGATTCCCAATCTTTGGCTGACCCTCATCATCCCGCCTACGGTTGCATCAACCGACTTAATCATATTTTAGCAGATTATGATATGGTTTTGGCTTCCCCTGCTATTGAAACTGGGGTGAGTATTGATTTAAAAGGTCATTTTACCTCCGTATGGGGTATCGCGCAAGGTGTTCAATCTGACAATTCTGTGCGTCAGGCTTTGGCTAGAATTCGCGAAAATATCCCTCGCTATTTGTGGATAGCTTCCCACGGTTTAAATAGGTTGGGAAATGGGGCTTTATCTATGTCATCTCTCCTGAGTTGTAGCCATCGCCTAACTCAGTTAAATATTCGTTTATTACAACAGTCCGATTTTGATGATGTAGATGATTTGGAAATGGGGTTTCAAGCTGAGTCTTTACTGTGTTGGGCTAAAATTGCCGTCCGGTTTAATGCTGCTATGACCCGCTATCGAGAATCTGTATTGGCTGGCTTGGAAGCTGAAGGTCATCAATTATTCCCCGTTTCTCCTCATCGCGAAACTTCTGATTTGGTGGCTGACCATCACCTTAAACCTAGTTTAACTGATTTGATTGCTGCTGTGCGCGATCGCAATTATCAGACTGAATGTTGGGCTATATCTACCGCTACAGATTTAAGTGATTTGGAATATCATATATTGCAAAAAAAGCTGTTTAAAACACCTTCAGAATGTCAATCTTTACGCAAGTATCAATTAAAATCTCGCTATGGTATTCCCGTTAATCCTGAATTGGTTACTAAGGATGACCAGGGATGGTATCAACAATTGAAATTGCATTATTTTTTAACTGTTGGTCGTCCCTTTCTGTCCGCAAGAGATGCGCGAATAGCCCAGGAGTTGGGACAACGAGGACAAGGTAGTTTATTTAGTCCTGATTTTAACCGATCGCAATTAGGCGCAGTGGTGGGGACTCTCGAATTATTACGCATTCCTACTTTATTACAACAGGAAAATCGCGAGTTTAAAAATACTGATCCTGATTTACAGGAAATGGCGAAGCTGGCTTTAGGCGATCGCACTGCTATTAAGTCTATTATCGGAATAGGGTTAGCACCACGATCTACCCCCATTATGGTACTAAGTCGCTTTCTTGATAAAATTGGTTATGGCTTAAAATGCGATCGTCTCCAAACTTGTGGTAAAAAACGACATCGGGTCTATCAATTACTTATCCCTGATGATGACAGAAATCTTGTCTTTCAACAATGGTTGAATAATTCTGGGGGTTGACAACCCCTGTCGAGTCATGATAAGATATTGACATATAGTTTATATCACAATGGAACATTTGCCTAAAAAATAAAATTGCCAATATATCCATTATCTAAAATAATACCAGAGACCGCCACGAAAATCAACCCCCCCACTGCCAAAAGTCGTTTTTTGCAACAATTCTTAATTTTTTGTTACATAACTTAACACAATAGCCAATATAGAGACAGGGGTGGCTTGTCTATGGGGTGAGATCAACCGCCAATTCCCAAGCGACTAGCCAACGTAGGGGTAAGGGGAAAGAGGGTAATAATCATCATAAAGATAGCCAGGAGCCCCCAAGCCGCGCGGGTATCGTCAGGTTCTGTGAGTTCATTAAGGCTAGGACGTTCGAGGTTGCGTTGTAAAATGAGGATAACCGCCGCCCAATACAAAGCCAGGGGATTGACCAAAGAGGCGATCGCCAAAACAATAAAAGTAGCAAAAGTAGACCGTCCAGCGACTTTACGCCCAAAGATAGACTGGATAATGCGACCACCATCTAACTGTCCAGCAGGCATTAAATTAATAGCAGTAATCACCAAGCCTAACCAACCAATGATAGTTAAGGGGTGAACATCGACAATACTTTGCTGTAGGGCGTTTCCGAGAATAAATTTAGACAGTAGCCCTACCAATACAGAACCCTGGAAAAAGCTAGTGGGAACTTGAAACAAACTACCTTGGTGAGAAAGTATCAATCCAACCAATAGCATCAGTAGTGATAACAAACCGCCGGCGGCGGGTCCAGCGAGGGCGACATCAAATAAAACTTTCCGGCTAGGAAGTACAGACTCAAATCGGTTAAAAGCGCCAAAGGTGCCGATTTGTACAGTAGGAATGAAAAAGGGGAGGCTAAATTTAACCTGGTGGCGGTTGGCGATAACTTGATGGGCGATTTCATGGGCGGCGAGAACCGATCCTATACCGATCGCAATAGGTAAGACTTCCCCATAACGCCTAGGTTCACTAAAGAAGTCGAAGCCCAAAAGTAGACCCCCGGCTTGAAAAATGGTGGCGACTGTAATCACCAGTAAAACCAGGGCGAGGATTTTTTGGCCTCCTGTAGCGGGTTGGGGGTCATTGCTACTGGGAAGGACAATGACAACAGGTTTACCATCAGGATTTTCGATTAAAAATAAACGGAAGCGATCGCCCATTTTTTCTTTAAGGCTGCTGCTGAGACGACCGTGGACTTCTTCCGGGTCACTGCGAAGGTTCCCCTTAAAAATCACTCCCTCTTGATAGGGGAAAGTTTCCGTGGCGAAAAAGGTATCAATGCCAAAAATACCTTGGATAACTTTTAGGTCTTCTGGGTTGATAGGTGTAGTGTCAGTTTTGGGAGTCTGCTGCTGTGGAGTTTCCGGGCTGGTGTCGCTGAGGTTAACTGCTTCTGGGGTAGGAGTTTCCGCCTCTTGAGGAACCTTGGGCTGGCTGTCCTCTAATTCTTCAGCCAGCGATCGCAGTTTTCGCCCCAAGTAAATGTAAATACCCGTGGCGGCGACGAATAACAGCAGAATGCTGACCAAGTTAATATAGATGCCAAAGGCTGTTAACCCAAAAAATAATAGCCAGGGTCCCATCAGAGATACTGACTGTAACCATGAGAGAATGCCAGCTTTTCCAAATGGTCTAGCGCGGTAGTATCCCCAAGCCAGAATCCCTAGGGAAATTAGTAAGATAAAAATTGTGGTGTTGTCCGATGCAATAAACATTCTCTTCCTTTTTGTCGAGTCCCAAAAATCAGGCGATCGCGTCTTTTAGTTCCTGTTAATACAATAACCGTTCTGAGAAACTTACTCAAACCCACAAAAACCTAATTGGGTTCCAAGTCACCAGGGGGCGAAGGTTCACCGGAGTTATTTTTGGTAAGTTCCCTCGCTTGTACCATATCCCGGCGGGTGGCTTCCCGTAGCTGTTCCCGCAGGGCTGGCATCACTGCTAACGCCCTAGTCCAGTCAGGAATTTGCGCCCCCGCTGGGTTGCGGAAATATTCATCCCCGGCTTCTGCGATCACCTGTTCAAAGATTTCGACAGTCATTTCTTCTTGGTGGCGATCGTAGTGTAGATTATTAAATCGGGCATCAAGGAAATATTGCCTGGTGTAGTCTTGTGCTTCTCGGCGAAACTTGACCCGCAAGGTATGGATTTGTTCCCGGCTAATGGTCACTCTTTCCGTTTCTACTAGGGTTCTGAGAATTGAACGGAAAATATCCCGGCACATCTTCCGCAGGCCTTCATTGCTGGATCTTCCTAGGCTTTGATGTTTATGGTCAAAAATCCCTAAGTCGATTTGGGCGATACGTTTATCGGCAACATTGCGGTAAACTTCTGCTAATAACCCGATTTCTAACCCCCAGTTACCCGGAATGCGAGTATTCAGGGCCAGGTCATCGGTCAGGGCAAATTCTCCCGACAGGGGATAACGATAGGCGCTAAGATACCGGAGGTAATTGTTATAACCAAATATATCCATCATTGCTGTCAGTAGGGGTGTCACAAACAGACGCACTACCCGACCATGAAAACCTAGGGGTTCCCCTCCTATACGGGCGTAGTAGGCTTTATTGAAAGCCAAGCCTAGGTCCTTCTCCACTAAGGGAAATAACAATTTCAGGGGATAGGATTTATCATAGGTGGTAATATCTGCATCATGGAGAGCGATCGCTTCCGCTTGCAGGGATGCTAAACCCAATCCTAACCACACGGCTTGACCTTTACCCTTAAAACTCAATAAATCTAGCCCCTTTTCCCTTAATTTGTTCAAAAGTTGAGTCACGCGGGGTCCATTTTCCCAAATTACTAGAGTCCGTTGGGGCATAATTTCAAAAAATTCAACCGTGTTAGCATATTGTTCTAGGGTGGTTGCTCGTACACATACTACAACAGTTCTGACAAATTCACAGTCTTTTAAGCAATCGCGAATTTGAGTCAATGCCGGTCTTTCTAGTTCTTCATACAAGGCAGGAATTAGGACTGCTGTTGGGGAAATTTCACTGAGTTGGGTTAAGCGACCTTCCAATAATTCTAGGTCGCAGCCAAAGTCGTGGATTGTGGTAATTAATTCTTGTTTATAATCCATAAAAAAACACCCAACTCTCAAACCATTAGATCCTACAATTGTAGAATAGATGGTAACATTTGTATCTCGATATTGCTAGAATTTATGAAGACATTTTGCGGAGACCAGAATAATTAAATATTGTTTAAGTTTCCACTGCAAATTCTTCCGGGTCAATCCCCCAGTTCACCCACTTAATCGCCGCCCTAGCTGAGGTCATATCTGGGGGGACTCGCAGGACATGAATTGATTTGGTACTCCCACAGGTCATTTTTAATAATAAAATTGGCTCGTTTTCCTGAGAGTTATCAATTTTCAATAAAGTATATTCCCGCCAATTATCTAATTCTATCGAATCGAGTTCTTGGCAAATTCTGCCATAACCTATACCCTGAATTAGCACCCTTCTAAGTTCCGCATTTGGTTCCGTTAATAACCATTGTGATTGCCATTGATGGGGGTGCAGTTTCCCGTATGTTTCCGGTAGCATTACCCCATGATTAAAGTAGCAGCGAAATCCATCGGAAAATTCAATAGCCCCTTGTCCTTCGGCGTGGAGGCGATCGCTTTCATCCACACTATGACGGATTAACTCAACCCCCGCCAAATAATCTTCTCGGAAAATCCAACCGTGATGAGCGTAGACCTGATAACCGTCCTCAAATACCATAGCCGGTTTAGCGATCGCGTGCAAGCGAGACCTGTTATCTGTTAACCTCCTGAAAGAATGAGGCTGATTAGCTTTTTCCTTAGCCGAGGCGATCGCCCGCCCAAATCTTTCTGATTCTAAAGGTTTTTGTAAAAACTGACAATAACGATAAAAATATTTCGGTATATGTCCATCAATTTCACTAAGTTTTTGCGCCATCAATACCAAAGGAATTTGCTGCAAATCTCTCTGGCTTTGAATTTGCCAAAATAGCTGCATACCACTAACTTTAGGCAACATCCAATCCAACATAATCAGCGAAAAACTTGCCCCCTCAGCCGCTAAAATATCCCTAGCCGCTTGACCATCACGCGCCTCCACAACCTCCCCAGTCATGGAGTTAAGTAATTCATCTTTAATCAGACATCTCATCACTCTACTGTCATCAATAAGCAGAATTTTCTCCTCAGTCACATTCATAGCTTTTAATCAACTACCTGCCGCCATCCCCTCGGTTCATACTCCCGTTGAATAGTTACTAGCCAGTCTCCCTTGGGAATAGTAATAGGCTGGTGTTCCTCATGGGTGAGTATAGCCGTTTGGGAATAAACCCGTAAGCAGAGATTTATACCCCACTGATAAAGTTCAGCTTCCCCCTGTGTAATGCGGTGAGTATGTCCCGTGACTTCCCCTCTGGCTAATACTAAATCACAACGCTTTTCTACAGACATCAAACTCAGATCAGGTAAGTCCTGGGTAGCTTGTAGAATTACGTCTCCCTGTCGCATTGATTTGATTGATTTCATATTCAAGTAATTAGATAGGCGTTAGCACATAATCATCAAAAAAACTGTAATCAATGTTACCAAAATTTAATATAGTTGCCAAGTGAGCAGCCATAAATGGGAGATTTTGTTCAAATCAGACTTGCCAAAAAGCTCGATTTGTAGTATAGCCTGGTAGAATTGTCTAACTATCAATTATATCAGTTTTTTGGGAAAATACCAAGAAATAATTAAGAATTATTGACCGGGAAAATTATCTGACAAAAAAATATAAAAAATGTCATTTTTATCTTACAATTTGAGGCTAGAAGAAATATGATAATAAATCAAATGGTGTGATCGATTGGTGGTTCAACGTCGCCATAGCTTATCATTTATACCAAAAAGGTTTGATAATTTTTGATGGTAGAAATAATCAGATAGTTTAGGGAATCAGGCGAGGAATCAGCCAATTGATCCAAAAAAAGGAAGTAGTCAATACAGATGCTAGGAAAAACTGAGGGAAACCCTTGTGAAGCTAAAGCGATCGCATCTGTGTCCGACCAGAGAAGCCGTCAACACTAATAATCAAACTTTGGAGGTATAAAGCCATGATTGCCGTTAGTCGCACCAGAAGCAAAAGGTCGAGATTAAGCCTAGCGACTACAGAAGAGACATTCCCCGTCAGTTACTCAACCTTAGCCTGTGAGGCCTTAGTTTCCAAGGTACTGCCCCAGTATAGACTCGAAGCAGTCCAGAGTTGTGAATTTTGGCATCGAGGCTTGAGTGATATATATGTAATCGAAACATCGATCAGATCCTATATTCTCAGGGTGTCCCATCATCATTGGCGGTCTAGGTCAGAAACCGAATTCGAGTTAGACCTGTTGAACTTTCTGCGGAAACGAGATATTCCCGTTTCCCACCCGTTAAGGACTTGGGAGAATCAACTGTTGGTAGAAATTAATGCACCGGAGGGGAAACGATATGCAGCCCTGTTCACTTACGCATCAGGACAAATTCCCCTAGGAGACTTAAACCCTAGCCAGAGTCGCCAACTAGGTCAAACTGTCGCCCGTCTTCATCAGGTTTCTCGTCACTTCCATACAGACCATTACCGATCGCCTCTAACCTTAGAATACCTCTTAGATCGTTCCGTAGAAGCGATCGCCCCCTTCCTACAATTGCGATCGTCAGACCTATCAGACTTACATAATACAGCAGAGACAATCCGGGCTAAACTAGCTGATTTCCCCAAAAACGCTGATCTATGGGGAATTTGTTGGGGAGACCCCCACAGTGGAAACGCCCATTTTACCCACTCAGGAGAGATCACCCTATTCGACTTTGATCAATGTGGCTATGGTTGGCGGATTTTTGACATTGCCAAATTTTTACAAGTTTCCCTACAAGCCGGGTTAGGACGTAGTAGCCGAGAGGCTTTTATACAAGGATATCAAGAGATTTACCCCCTAACTGACTGGGAAAAATATACCTTACCCGCCTTCACCCAAGTGGCTCAAATTTGGTCCTGGGCGATTAGCTTACAAAGCGCCAAAATGTACGACTACAGCCGCTTAAATCATGGTTATTTTTCCCGTTACCTACAACAGCTCAAACGCTTAGAATCCAAGGATTGGCAGCCTAGTTTTTAATTAGCCAGTTCGTCCAGAATACTAAGTAGTTTAGGGACTGTCGCATTGGGTTCAAGAAACGAAAATAAATGGCGATATTGTAAGATTCCTTCACGGTCTAAAACAAATTGAGCCGGAAGAGGTGCGCCCAAGGCTTGACCTACATGATACAGTCGGAAAATACCACAGCTAGAATCACTTAACAATGGCATTTTTAGGCCTAAATCTTTAACCACGGTCTGGCTTTGTGCTGTGTCTGTACTGGTAATCATCAATATTTCAGCGCCACGCTCCACAAAAGCCCGATAATTTTCATTGAGAGCTTTTATGTGGGGGTAGCATAGGGGACAATACTGCTTTTCTGTAAAAATTCGCGTAAACGCCAGAATAACAGGCGTATTACCTCGGTATTCAGACAGACGCACTTTCCCATTATTCGTGATGTCTGGTAATTCAAAGTCTGGGGTCTTTTTCCCCAGGTGTAAGGTCCCAGCAGCCGGAATGGGTAAAAAGTTTCGGAAAAATCTTTGATTCAGTAACCCACTAAAGTCATTGGAAGTTAGCATCATCTTATATATAGTCTGCTTGATTACCTATCAATGTAGTTCATAATTATGTTAACTTTTGTAACAAAATGTTAAGAAATGTTACGAAAATTTTTTTCTGGGGGGGGTTCCTTGCTTTTTTGGTACACCTGGGCTATACTTTTAGATAATGGGAATATTGCCAAAATTTTATTTTTTGCATAATAACCAATTATAAAACTGTATATAAATATATAAGCATGACTTCGCAGCACTTGTCAACCCTAGCGGCACAATAATTCCCAGACAGCAGCAGAGGGTTAATCGGGTGGAGTCAAAAATCCCAGAAAACGATGACCCCAGACATCAGATTTCTAGGCGGTTTCTGCTAAAATCAGTCCATGAGTTAGACGGAGCAGGATATGGCGGTCAAAAATACCCTATATCGGCTAGGAGTATTTGGGTCCCTCTATGTGGCAGCCTGCACATTCCCCCCAGCCCTGGGTGTAGTGGGGTTACTCTCGAACCCAGAGGCTCAAGAGTTGTTAGGGGAAACTTGCAAGGCGATCGCATCAGTTATAGCCGGAAACGTTGCTAATGCGCTAGGGGATGCCACCACCGGACATCCTGGCGTTTCTTTAAAAAACCACGATTTGATTGAAGCCGTTGGAAAAGCGATCGCCGCCGTTATTACCCATAAAGCCGTCCCTGAGTTTAAGCAAGACAGCAAAACCTGCAAGAATCTCCTAAAAATTGCCGAAATAACCCCTCAAAAATGGGTGAGTTTATGGAGTAGTTGGCTAAATGAAGAGACAGGAGAATCGGAAAGATATCCAGAAATCAGTGAGGGAAAAATGCCAGATATCCTGATTCCAAAGGGTGATAAAATCCTGGAACTGGAAGATTGGCAAGATATTTTTGCTAGACTGAATATGGCAGCCTGTCCCGGTGGAGGATTTAAATTTCCTGATGGAGTTTTTGCCACAGTTTCCCAACTGCTTTATGATGAATTTCCCCAAGCCTTCCGTCAGACTCTCAAGGAAGACTTTGCAGAAGATGGTAAGGCTTTCGCGGGGTTAATGTTGGATTTATTGACCGGGTTGCGGATTGATTTAGCCCGGTTAAGTAAGCATCAAGACAGTCATTTTCAAAGTGTTTTAAGTCAATTACTGAAACTCAAAAATGACGGCGAAGCGAGTCAAGCCTATCAGATTCAAGAGTTTTCCAAAATCCCAAAATATTTTGATGACTTACAGCGTAAACTTGAGGGAAACCAAGAACAACAAAGCCAGACCCTGCGAGAGATTTCTGCAAGGCTTGAGTCAAGTTATCGCAGTATTCGAGACATTTTACAAACCATTCCCTGGCAGCTTGAAGAACTTCAAGCAGGCATTGACCAAGCAAATCAAAGTCTTGAAGAAATCAAAAACCTCTTAAAATTATCGATAATTCCGCCCCTTCCTGGGATTTGTGGAGATAGAAAAACCGTTGATTCTGAAACATTATCACGGCAAATTCTTCAGATATTGCAGGAGAGTGGTTATGGGAAAGATGTCGTAGAACTGGCTCAAATAGCATTACCAGACGATGCTATTTTAGAGGATAATTATTCTTGCTCTGAACTCAGCAGTTTGACCCAAATTTTGCGGTATCAATGCTTAGATAAATTCTTGAGCATATTGAAAAATAAGACATCCCAGAGAGAACCTGATAATTTACCGCAGCCATTAGAGTCTTATGTGCTGGTTACTGTGGAGTCCCAAAAGAAGTCTGAGCAAGTCATCGTCAACGCTTGGCTAGTTGAGGATAATTCTTTAATTCAAAATGACCCCAATGCCGCATTTAAACCGCTGTTAGATGAAGTTGGGGAAGATGGGTTAACTTGTACGCAGGCGGAGATTCAGATATGGTTAAATAAATCCCTGAGAAAAGCCTTAAAGTTGCTGAGAGGAAAGCGGTATCATTTAACCATTGAAGTGTTTTTGCCCAAAGAGTTTCTCAGTAGTGAAGTTGACCAGTGGCAATTAGAATTTGACCCCGTTGATAGTGAAACTTGTTGGGGAATGAGGTATGGACTGAGAGTGCGATCGCTCGAACGATTAAATCTCAATTATCTTGACAATTACCTCAATCAGTGGTATGAAAACTGGGGGAAAGTCAGCCAGATTTTAGACCAACATCCCCCTTTAGAAAGTTTTGAGAGCCTAGAAGACCTCCACAGCTTAAACTCTAGGCAACTGCCCCACCAATTAAACCAGAAAATTGGCTTAAAACTGACTTGTCCCACCGCCTCTGAGCAGTTCGAGGTTTTAGTCAAAGCCATTTTGCAAGCAGCAACACCGATCGCCCTTTGGCCTCGATGCCCTAATCCCAATTCCAACTATGCTGACAGTATGAATCAACTCCTCACCTGTCGCCCTTTGCGTCAGTTAAGCGAGTCAGTCCGAGAACTCCGCTCCGCCTCCCAAGGCAATAGCCCCGACCATCTCGGATGTCATTTGGGATTTCTTTGGGAAGATCCTTATCGTCTCACCCCTGAGATGATGATTGAACTGATGCAACCGGGAGAATAACCCACCTAACCCTATGAACACCTGGAAAATCTTTCAAGGAAATCGTCACCCCCATGATGGGATTGAGAAATTGCCACCACCTCCGAGTTGGCGACAGTTTACTGGAGTCGAAAAGAGTCTGGTGGAAGAAATTGCCACCCGATGGAACAATTTTTTGCAGACCTTAGACGCGGAAACTCGCGACCAGAAACGGGGGAAAAGTTTTCGGATTCATAGCCCTGAGAACCGAGAGCAAAACCGGGTTGTTAATATGGTCAATGCCGCCTTATATCTGAGGCGACCCCTGTTAGTAACTGGGAAACCGGGAACCGGAAAAACCTCCTTAGCCTATGCTGTGGCTTACGAACTGAAACTCGGCCCCGTGTTACCGTGGTATATTACCGCTCGTTCCAGCTTGCAAGATGGACTCTATCGTTATGATGCGATCGCCCGTCTCCAGGACGTTCAAATGGGCGATAAAAGTAAAGATATCGGTCGTTACATCACCCTGGGTCCATTAGGAACTGCCCTCTTACCCGCTCATCGTCCCAGAGTCTTACTCATCGACGAAATTGATAAAAGTGATATCAACCTCCCCAACGACCTGCTAAACCTGTTTGAAGAAGGAGAATTTGCCATTCCCGAACTCGCCCGAATTAGTCCAGAGCAGAATCAAGTCGAAGTCACCACCGCCGATGGTATCTCAGTTCCCGTCCAAGATGGAAAAATTCGCTGTTGTAACTTTCCCTTGATTATCCTTACCGACAATGGAGAGCGAGAGTTTCCCCCAGCCTTTCTCCGGCGTTGTTTAAGACTACCCATGCCCGATCAAACCAATCCTACCACCTTAAAAGAGATTGTCGAAGCGCATTTAGGGGAAGATAGCCTCACCCAAGACCCCGCCAAAATCAATCAACTTATCGAGCAGTTTCGCAACCGTCGCAGCCAGGGCGACCTCGCCACTGACCAACTCTTAAACGCCATTTACATGGTGACGCGAGAGTTAAAACCGGAAGTCAGCGACGAGAAAGACCTGATAGAAATCTTGATGAGATACCTTAACAGTTGAGAAGACTAATGAATCCCGACTTGGTTCAAGCCTTACAACAGGAATTTCAACTCTCCGCCAAAGACATTGCGGATATCTTTTGGCTGGCTTCCCACATTGACCAATATTCTGAATCTGTAACTCCAGCTAACGAACCCAGCCCTTCACCCTCCGCTGAACCCAGTTCGGACAGCAGTAGTTCATCTCAAACCCCTCCAGAATCACCCCCTCAACCCGTTTCCCAAGCAGATAACCCAAAAAATCCCCCAGAAAATTCCCCAGAAGATAAATCCACTTCCTCAGTAAGCCCCCAACCGCCCCAAGCCGAAATTGTCCCCAAACCGGAACCGAGTCAAACCGCCCCTGGTGGAGGGGGTTTACCCATTCGACTTTCCGATGCTCCCTCACTTCGGGGACCTCTGACCTTAGCCAGAGCTTTAAAACCCCTGATGCGTCGAGTTTCTGGGGGACGAGATTGGGTGATTGATGAAGTTGCCACCAGCGAACAAATTGCCAGCCAAGGGATTTGGATTCCGGTGTTAAGACCTCGCCTAGAACCTTGGTTAGACTTAGATTTAGTGATTGAGGATTGCGTCTCGATGTTGCTTTGGCGGCATACCCTCCGAGACTTAGAAAAACTCCTCAAGAACTATGGAATTTTCCGAGATGTGCGAGTTTGGAGTCTACTCACCGATAACCCCGAAGCGGTGAAAATTCGGCGGGGGATAGGGGCAACCGCGAAACATCAAGCCCCTCGCAGTCCCAGGGAATTAATCGACCCCACTGGGCGACGATTAGTGATTGTGGTGAGTGATTGTGTGTCGAAAGTGTGGCGAGAGGGGAAAATGACTCCCATTTTAGACCTTTGGGCGAAACGGGGGTCGATGGCAATTTTGCAGATGCTACCTGAATGGATGTGGAAAAGAAGCGGTTTAGGTTGGGAAGCGTTGGTGAGGTTACAGGGACTCAATCCGGGAGATTGGAATCAGAACTTAAAAGTTGATGAATTCCCTTTATGGTGGGATGAGGAAGTCACTCATCAGGTGGTGAAGGTTCCGATTTTTACCTTAGAACCGGAATCCGTAGGAAGTTGGGCGCGATTAGTTGCGGGAAAGGGTAACGTTTGGGCAGCCGGATATCTATTTAAGTATGCAGAACATCAAAGACGGAGGCAGCGGCCCAATTCTGGTGGCGAATTGACGGCGGAAAAGCGGGTAAACGGGTTTCGGGCGACGGCTTCTCGGGTAGCGCGAAAATTAGCGGGATTGTTGGCAGCGGCTCCTGTGATTACTTTACCTGTGGTGCGCTTAATTCAGGAAACTTTGTTGAGAGAGTCGTTGCAGGTGAATGTGGCGGAAGTGTTTTTGGGCGGGTTATTGAAGCCGATATCGGAGATTGATATGGAGACTGACTCGGAGTTGGTTCAATATGATTTTATGCCGGGAGTCCGGGAGTTATTGTTAGAGTCGGTGCCGGTTGATGAGACGGTGCGGGTGATTGATGAAATTTCTCGTGATGTAGCGAAGAAATTGGGCTTTGCGAACGTAAAAGAGTTTGGGGCGATTTTGAGAAATCCGCAACAGTTAGGGGAAGGGGAAGTTCAGGGAAATGCGATCGCATTTGCGCGGGTAACGGCTCAGATTTTAAGGTCATTGGGAGGAGCATATATAGAGTTTGCGGAAGAGTTGGAATCTCCCTCTGTGGTTGAGGCACAACCAACGCAAACCCAAGAGCAACAATTGATTCAGTCGTTGTTAGCGGTTCGGGGTCAAAATCAAGCCGTTCAGACAATTTTACGAACCCATAACCATTTAATCAATGGCAACTTTCTCCAGACTATCAAGGAACTGGCTCAATCGAAGTCTGAGGAAGGGAATGAAGAGTTAGCTCATTGGTTGCAAGATTTGGCGGCCCAGGTTGCCGAAAATGTGGTGGAGACTTCTCCAAGTTTGGAACTGTTGCGTCAACTCTTGCAGGTGATTGTCCAGGAAGGGGATAATCTTCAAGATGTTTATGCAGTTTTGGGAGACAATCTCGATAAACTCAATGATGATTTTGCTGAGGTGATGTCATCTTGGGTGAGAGAAATATTGCCTAGTCTTGACTCGGAGACAGCAAAAGGACTGATGCAAGGCATTATCGAGTTAAGTAATATTCTGCAACAGTTCTCATTAGGATTTGTAGGGGAAAATATACGCATTTCGATAACGGGTTATGAACTGGGATTAACGTTTTTTGTCAGAGAAAGCTATTCGATAAAATGGGCAGATTTACAAATCAATTTAGGGGTGGCTTTATCTCAACTACCTTGGGGAGAGCGAGCGGAGAATATTGAGAGGGCAATTCAATGTTATGAAATGGCATTAGAGGTCTATAGGCGTGACACTTTTCCTGAACAATGGGCGAAGACTCTCAATAATTTAGGGGCGGCTTATTTAGACCGAATTCGAGGGGAGAGAAGTGAGAATCTGGAGAGGGCGCTGCAATGTTATGAAATGGCATTAGAAGTCCGTAACCGCCACGCCTATCCTGAAGAATGGGCAAGTCTTCAAAATAACTTGGCTGCTTTTTACTCTAACCGTATCCGGGGAGAGCGAGCGGAGAATATAGAGAGGGCGATCGCTTGCTATGAAGCCGCTTTGGAAGTCTATACCCGCACCGCTTATCCTGAGCAATGGGCAAGCATTCAAAATAACTTGGGTTCTGCCTTCTCTGAGCGCATTAAGGGAGAGCGAGCCGAGAATATTGAGTGGGCGATCACCTACTATGAAGCGGCTTTAATAGTCAGAACCCGCAGCGCCTATCCTGAAGATTGGGCCATGACGCAAAATAACTTGGGATCAACGTACCGTAATCGCCTGCGGGGAGAGCGAGCCGATAACATTGAGAAGGCGATCGCCCACTATAAGTTGGCTTTAGAAGTCTACACCCGCACCGCTTATCCTGAGCAATGGGCAAGCATTCAAAATAACTTGGGGGCTGCCTTCTCTGAGCGGATCAAAGGAGAGCGAGCCGAGAATCAGGAAAGGGCGATCGCCCACTATAAGTTTGCTTTAGAAGTCTATACCCGCAGCGTCTATCCTGAACAATGGGCAATGATGCAAAATAACTTAGCGTCTGCCTTCTCTAACCGCATTCGGGGAGAGCGAGCCGACAATATGGAGGAGGCGATTCGCTGCTACATGGCTGCCTTAGAAGTTTATACCCGTGACTATCCCTATGAATGGGCAAGCATTCAAAATAACTTGGGTTCTGCCTTCTCTGAGCGTATCCGGGGAGAGCGCGCAGATAATCTGGAGATGGCGATTTTCTCTCACTATCAAGCCGCTTTAGAAGTCTACACCCGCACCGCTTATCCTGAGCAATGGGCAAGCATTCAAAATAACTTGGGTTCTGCCTTCTCTGAGCGTATCCGGGGAGAGCGAGCCGAGAACCTGGAAAGGGCAATTTTCTCCTATAATGCGGCTTTAGAGGTCACACCCCGCGCCCCCTTTCCTGAACAATGGGCAATGATGCAAAATAACTTGGGGGCTGCCTACTCTCACCGTATCAAAGGAAAGCGAGCCGAGAACCTGGAAAGGGCGATCGCCTACTATAAACGCGCTTTATCCATTTATACCCCCTCCTCCTTCCCCCTAAATGCTCTGCAAACCGGACGCAACCTCGGCAACCTTGGCTACAACCTCCAAAACTGGGAAATCGCCATCGAAGGCTACAACCAAGCTATCCTTGCCATTGAACAAAGCCGCTACTGGGCCACCTCCGAAGCCACCAAACGGGAACTCATCGCCAACTGCCTCGATATCTATGAAAACGTGGTGCAAGCCTGCATCAACAACCAAGACTACCCCCAAGCCTTGCTCACCGTCGAACGCAGTAAATCCCGCACCCTCCTCGAACTCCTCGACAGCGCCAACCTCTACCCCAAAAACGCCACCAACGCACAAAAACAACGCATCAGCGACCTGCGCCGTCAAATCGCCATCTACCAACAACAACTCGCCTACACCCCCACCACCGAAAACAACCTCAACCAACCCTCACCGGAAACCCTCATCCGCCAACAACTCCAAGCCGCTAACCAGCAATTGCAAGCCCTGCTCACGGAACTCGACGACCCCAACTTCACCCTCACCGCACAAGTCCCCGCCCAACTCCCGGACTTGCAACGCCTCCTGCCGCCCCGAACCGCCCTCATCGAGTGGTATCTCCCCAGGGAAGCGGAATCCGGGTTTTACGCCTTCCTCGTCACCCGCCGAGACGAGCAAATCCAGATTACCCCCCACCACTTCAGCGCCGAAGACCGTCAACACCTCGACCAAGCCCTACAGGACTACCGCAGCGACTACAGAAGACCCTCCTGGAATCAGCAACTCCCCCAACGCCTGGAAACCCTCAGCGCCGCCCTGCAACTCCCCCGCCTTCTGGCTGAATTATCCCAAATTCAACACCTCATCCTGATTCCCCACCGGGAACTGCACCTCATTCCCCTCCACGCTCTCCCCGTCTCTCTCCCCTCGCCTTCTGGGAGTGAAACCAAACCCCTGCAAGACTGGTTCCCGGTGCAATATGCCCCCAGTTGTCAAATTCTCAACTACCTCCAAAACCTTCCCCCTGTCAACCGGGAAATAGCCCCCTTCTTCGCCATTCAAAACCCGACGAAAGACCTCGAATATGACGATTTAGGGGTGGAACTGTTGTGCCGGAAATTTAGCCCCCATCAAGTCTTGCGCCATGACCAAGCCACTCTGGCTAATTTAACCGAACCCGACACCCAAACCTTTCTTGAGCAGAGTCACGCGGTCCACTTTGCCTGTCACGGTGACTTTAACGCTCACAACCCTCTTAAGGCCTATCTAAGACTGGCGAATGGGGAAAAGCTGACCTTTGTGGATATAGTCACCAGTCTTAGTCTTCCAGTGTGTCGCCTCCTGGTTCTCTGTGCTGATCAAACGGGCTTGGTGGAAACCTCCCCCACGGATGACTATATGGGATTATCCAGTGCTTTTTTCTACGCCGGAGCGCGAACGGTGGTCGCCAGTCTCTGGAATGTGGATGAACTGGCGGCGACTCTGGTGACGCTGCGCCTCTATCAAATTTTACCCGACTATCCCTCGGTTACGGCTGCCCTGCAAGGGGCTCAAACCTGGTTACGGGGGTTATCTTGTGATGATGTTCTTGACTGGCTCAAACATGAGTTCAAAGCGACGGAGGAAGAGTTGGAAGAAGTGGAAGACCGTTTGAGTTTATTTGATGACCCGCCCTTTGAGTCTCCTCACTACTGGGCGGCTTTTGTGGCGATCGCCGGCCCGTCGGGATAATTATAGCGCTGCGCGTTGACGTAGTTACAGGTTATGATTAGGTCAGTTGATCAAAATATCAGAAAACCGCTGATGGCAGTATGTGCTACGCACAGGCGATCGCCTATAATAAAACCGGGAAAATACATTCAATTATCCCCAATCAAAGATGGGGAGAAGTTTAAGGAATTTGTGGCTGTAAATGGCGATCGCCTCGCAGAAGATAACACCCAAGCCATTGGTATTTTGCCTCTAGTTCTCCGTTAATCCCCTAAGCGATCGCTTTTCCCTGGGAAGCTAATGGGGGGGATAATTGGCATAGGGCATAAGGCATAGGGCATAGGGCATAGGGCATAGGGCATAGGGCGATCGTAGTTGTGCTGAGTTGCCGTTGTCTGATTAATACTTAGATATCTCTCCTATAGCTGATCTGGAAACTGGTTAAGATTGACAAGCCAAGCCGGTCTGTACTACCATAATAATGAGGGTTCATAGACAATGAACGCCAAATAAAATAGTATGACTAGGTAGCAACAGAGGATCAGTATGGAGTTATTCAGTATCGGTCACTCTAATCATGAGATAGATGCTTTCATCTCCCTACTCCAAAAGCATCGAGTAACCGCTGTTGCTGATGTACGTTCACATCCCTACAGCCGATTCTTGTCACATTTCAATCGCTCATCCCTACAAGAGTTTCTCGCTCAACAAGGAATTCAATATGTTTTTCTGGGACGGGAACTGGGTGCAAGACCTAGTAACCCCGACTGCTATATCAATGGTAAAGCAGTATATGAAAGAATTGCTCTTACAGATGCTTTTCACCAAGGAATTAAGCGACTTCATAAAGGTTTGAAAAAACATAAGATTTCGCTGATGTGTGCTGAACAAGATCCATTAACCTGTCACCGAGCCATCTTGGTCTGTCAGCACTTACGGGATTTTGATATCCCTATAAATCACATCCTAAAGAATGGGGATTTAGAATCTCATGAGCATTTGGAAGATAGAATGCTTGTTAAGCATGGTTTTAGGGATTTTGGCGATGCACAAGAAGTTCAGCTTTCCCTATTTTCCCCAAAGAGTTTACCAACAAGAGAAGAATGCTTGAGCCAAGCTTATCAACTTCAGGGGGATGAGATTGCTTATGTAGAAAAGGAAAATAAGACCCATGAAAACTAAGAAAAATCAGGTGGATTTATTCACCATAGGTTTCACTCAAAAAAGCGCACAAATTTTCTTTGAAACTCTGAAAAAAGCAGGTGTTAAGAAAGTTATAGACACTCGTTTAAATAATGTATCTCAATTAGCTGGATTCGCCAAAAGAGCAGACTTAGAGTATTTCTTGAAAACTATCGACGATATTGATTATGTGCATATTTTAGACTTGGCTCCCACCAAAGATATTCTTGATGAGTATAAAAAGAAAAAGGGAGATTGGTCGATATATGAGCAGAAATTTTTAAAGCTGATGGCGGATCGTGAAATCGAAAAAAAGCTGTCCCCAGATTTAGCTGATGGGGCTTGTTTGCTTTGCAGTGAGGCTAAACCTCATAACTGTCATCGTCGCTTAGTTGCGGAATACTTAAACCAAAAATGGGGAAATGTAAACATTCATCACCTATAAGTGGTAAGGATGATGTCAAAGTTAATTTGTCTTGCTAATTCTCGGAAGCACAATGACCGTTGTATTGCTGGGATAGAAATATCTACAGGGAAATGGGTTCGTCCTGTGACTAGCTTCGATGATGGTCGCATTCCGGTAAATATGTCTCAGATTAATGGAAGGCTTATCCAACCACTAGATATTGTTGATATACCTCTAAGTGATACAGGAAATGGATATGAATGTGAGAATCGACTGATTTTAAGGGGTTCCTGGAAGCACGTTGGCAGAGTTAGCCCTACGGACGTAGTTTGTTATTGTGATGATGAAATTATTCATAGTCATCGTCATGATTGGCTGAATGCTATCCCCTATTCATACATATCTTCATTGCCTCGCCATCAAAGACGTACATTACAAATAGTCAAGGTTGACGGGTTTGAAACTTGGCGCAATAATTACGGCAAATGGAAAGGGGAAATTCCTTTACAGGGCGGTCACAGCTTAGTCTTGAACGTGACTGATCCAGAGCTTTGTACTAAACTAGACAATGACTATATTTTAAGTCCTGAATGTCTGGTGGTTCTTAGCCTTTCTCAACCTTGGAAAAAGCCGAATTCTGATGATGAACTTCTATGTTACAGGCTAGTGGTTGCTGTTCTGGAGCTGTAAATAAACCCGCCCCGGCAAAAACCAACTTTTTCCTCGCAGACAACATAGCCCAAGTCCGATGGACTCAGGCTATGCTTTGATAATATAGGCCAGCGATTTTATAAAAGGGGTGCTGGCGGTTTACTAAAGTAGTTAATTCTCATCAAACCATGAGATTGTGAAGATCTTGTGGAGGAAATCAAGAAATTTTCACCAAAATTTTGGCTATGGATCTGACGAAAATCACACGGGATGCCCGCAAGCCCTCGTCTTTCAAGGGAGGGTTAGGGCGACTCGCGGGTTTTAACCCGCGTTTATTTTTTAGGCTATAATGGCTGATACCAGCGCGTACAGTGTCAAAATGTTGGTGATCGAATACAAAGTCAAACCCAAGCCACATCAAGTCGAAGCCATTGATGAAGCAATACGGACAGCACAGTTTGTCGGCAATAAGGTGCTTCGTTATTGGATGGACAATCGTGGCATAGGTAAGGTTGACTTATTTCGATGCAACACAGCACTGCGGAAGGTGTTTGATTTGGTCAAAGATTTAAACTATCATGCTTGTCAAACGGCAGTTGAAAGAGTTCTCGGTGCGATTACTCGTTTTTACGAGAATTGCCAAAACCAGGTCAAGGGGAAGAAGGGGTATCCAAGATTCAAAAAACATTCTCGTTCGGTAGAATATAAAGTCTCTGGATGGAAACTATCAGACAATAAACCGCAGATCACTTTTACCGACAAAAAAGGTATTGGTAAGCTCAAGCTGATAGGCTCTAGGGATATTAATTACTATCAGCCTGAACAGATTAAGCGAGTGAGGATTATTAGACAAGCAGATGGATATTATGTTCAATTCTCCATCAAATTAGATCCTAGAGATACCATAACCCCTTTAACTCCTTAGGCCCAAAAACATTTAAGAGTAAGCAGACAGCGAGAAGAGTTTGTCAAAAGCGTGGCACTCCGTTTAGTCCAATCTAACGGTTTGGTAGTTTGTGAAGACTTGAATGTTCGAGGTATGGTTAGAAATCATCGTTTAGCCAAGTCGATAACCGATGCAGGATGGGCTACTTTTAAACGATGGCTAGGGTATTTTGGGGATAAGTATGGCAAATTGGTTATTGCTGTTCCACCCCATAATACTTCTCAGAATTGTTCTAATTGTGACCAAAGGGCAGAAAAGTCGTTATCTACTCGCACTCATGTCTGCCCTCATTGCAGATATACAGACTTCCGTGATAGAAACGCTGCTTTAAACATATTGCCAAAAGGATTAAGTATGGTGGGGCGCACCAAATCTCAAGCTTCAGAGATTTGCCCTCTAGTTTGGTTGGAGAAATCCTGCTAAATTATGGCAAGTCTATGAATGAAGAATCCCCGTCTATTTAGAGCGGGGAGCGTCAAAACAAGGGTAGTTGCTCAGGGAATTTTGGGGTAAGATTTGTTTGGGTTATGCCTAAACCCGCTGTGGGGACTGCGGATAAGTCATCATACCGGACGATTGATTCTGTGGGTTGCACCACGGCTACTGCTGGAAGTTTTAAGATCTCAACACGCTGAAAGCTCGGTGGCTTGGTAGCCCCGTCTCTTTAACGGGGAGGAAAAGCGACAGGCGTGCTTACGCCAGCGGGTGCTATGGTATCATATAACTGCCTTCTCTAAGACCCGAATGAAAGGGGCTTAACATCCCGTGAGGGCAGACTTGCATAATGCAGAAATGTCGGTAGCAAAGTGGTTTCATCGGCGAGAGGCAAAAGGGACATCGAAAAAAAGTAAAGGGAAGCCTTATGGTTACCTATAGGGGCGCTTTGACTACGCCTGTGAGAACTTTTGGTTCATTCCCGAATCTCCGTTGCTTTAGCGTGGAGAGAGTCAAATATTCACAAGAAGGATGGTTATTCGTATGCCAACTAAGTGCTGCCCCTCGTTTACTCCGGCAGCCAGCCCAGCTGAATACAGCTATGGCGGGGGTCTCTAGGAGGGAAAAAAGATGACGAATTTGAGTCTAATTAATTCCAACGGACAATCTGCATCTATCCCGTCAGACCAAAACGGGTGCTGTGACGATCGCACTTTAGAGCAACTGGATCTCGATAGCATTAACGATCACCTCACAAATGCTAATGCTACTGATATTGTGACATGGGCTGCGGACACTTTTGGCTCAGGGTTGTTGATGAGTACCAGTTTCGGCATCCAATCGGCGGTGATGCTACATCTAGTTACCCAGGTAGTTCCAGATATTCCGGTGATTTGGGTCGATACGGGTTATCTTCCCCTTGAAACTTACCGCTTTGCTGAAGAATTGACTAAGCGCCTCCAACTCAATCTGAAAGTTTATCAATCTTCCATGTCTCCGGCTAGGATGGAAGCCCTTTATGGTCGTCTGTGGGAACACAATGATCTCGAAGCCTTTAACCGCTATGACCAAATCCGCAAGGTTGAACCTATGCAACGGGCTTTAAATGAACTTGGGGCTACGGCTTGGTTGGCGGGACTTAGGGCTGATCAGACCGCACACCGCAAAACTTTACGTTGTATTGATTACCAATCGGGTCGTTATAAGGTTTACCCGATTCTCAATTGGCATTCCCGCGATGTCTATAAATATCTAACCGCCCACGACCTCCCCTATCATCCCTATTTCGACCTGGGTTACACTACTGTTGGTGATTGGCATTCCAGTCGCCCAGTGACGGATAGTGATGAAAGCGATCGTGATACCCGGTTCCGGGGACTTAAACAAGAGTGTGGCTTACACCTTCCCAAAAGCGACGAAGAAGCCAAGAGTTTGGATTCTAGTTCCCTGTAACATGGTCTCGCCTATTATGGTGACACCCAGGGCGATTCCCCGGCTTCCGTCTATAATAATTATGTTAACTTTATGTTAACTTTTGTAACAAAAAATTAAGAAATGTTGCGAAATTTTTTTTGAGAGGTCGCTCCTTGATTTCTGATTCGTTTGGTGGTATCATTTAGAGAATGGGAATATATACATTTTTTTTATTCGGATACAGATTTCGATTATATAAAAAGTATATGTCAATATCTTATCATGAGTCTCTAAAACTTGTCAACCCTCAGCGGTTAACGAGGGGTAATGGGAATTTGTACTTCACTATATTTTAAATAAGGGGGAGTCATAGGGGAATTATAAAACAAGCGTCTTGGGGGTCCAAAAATTTGATATTCTGGATGTTGTTGTAGCCAGTCTTTCAATTTATCCAAATGTATTTGGTAGCTTTCCCAAGTATAAGGACCTTGAATCCCAATGCTAACTACCATCATTTCTGGGGTATCTGTGACGGTGACATCAGCATCAACAGTTTGGGGATTAATTTCGGGTTGAGAGTATAAAAAAGAGACATCCGCCGCTGATGTTTCTTCCCAGGAACCCTCCTGTAAATATCGCGCCTCGACGGGGGTTGTCATGGCGATATTATTAGTGCTAATATGTTGGAATAGGGGGTTAAATGCCATGCGGGTGGCGACGGTTAAATCTCCCTGGTGGCGATAGGTAACAGCCCGATAATGGGGGTATTTTTTAACTTCAATAGTTCCAATGTCTGTAGGTTCTGGGAACCCTTTGGGTAAATCGGCTGGCATTTTGATTAACTCCTAGATTAAACAATTATCTGTGATTGTACATGATCAGGTTCCTCAAGTGTTATCAATTGCTGTAAGTGATGTGGTGTGGGACAAAAATCTGATAATTGCTGTGGGTGATTTATGGTGATTTCGGGTTTGTCTCGATACATAATAACTCGACCGCTAATATAAACATATCCTCGCCCCAGACCAGCATAGCGACGATTGATTAATCGGACAATGGGTGCATTTTTCTCGCTTTTGGCTTCTGGTATCCATAACTTGATAATATGGTCTTTTGAGCCGGTATGAATTAAGGCGCTATTACCAATCCATTTGGTGATACCATCTTGTAAATCACAAAATATAGTAATCCATTGTTTACTAGCGGCGGCGGCTAGAATTTCGGGATAGTCAAAACGGACAGAAAGAACTCCGGCTGTTTTTCCATGATGGCGATAATCTTGAATAATACCATCCCTTAATGACCACCAACAGTTTAAGAGTTCATAATCACGAAAGGGCTTATTTTGAGGTAAATTGCGATCCCAAATAATGCGATTATGGGCTTGAGCGATCGCTTCTGCTTCCATCATTTGGCGGTGATAAAATTGCGATCGCCCATATTTAATATAATAGGGACTCCAACCTTCTTGAATTAATCGCAAGTTATAATGATCATCGCCTTTATGAACATAGCAAATCAAGCGACCATAGGTATCTCGGTATTTGTCTAAACAGACTTCTAAGGAATCATCACTATCAAATTCCAAATCCACTTTAGTTAATGTTCCATCAGCTTCTGTGAAGTATTTTTTAGCCATTGCTGAAGCCTCTATTCCGGTTTGCGTGACCGGTTTGGAACCTTTAGCAAATGATTCCTCAGTATCAACACAATGCAATCGCAGAGGTTCTCGGCGACCATTTAGCAAGACTTTGATAGTATCTCCATCTACAATTTTAGTAACTTGTAGGTTGTTAATTCTAGTTCCCACTTTTCTATAACTATACTGGTAATTGACAACATTCTTCGATAATTTCAGCTAAAAGTGCCATAATCAGGTAGCAGGATTGGGAGTCTGTTTCCCTCAAAAAGAAGCAAGCGATCGCCTCAGTCCTGGATACCGAAATGAGGTAAAGCTACTATTGAAGATAAACAATGATATCATGAATATGGGAAGGTTAAATCTCCAACAATGCCAAGTTTGATCAGATAATTGTCAGATGTCCTTTCCTTAGTCTAGGTTTCCCCTGGTCCCTAGTTTACTCGGGGATGACCTGTAGGAAGCTAAACTCCTGTGATTAATGCTTAACCATCATTTAACTATGATATCCCTAACATTAGCTAATTTTGGTATTGTATTTGTGGGAAGTGTATTTTTACTAACAGCGATCGCCAAAATTATTGAGCCCTGGAAATTCGCCCAACATATCGCCCAACTGAGGCTATTTAATTCTCGGTTAATTGAACTGATAACTATAACTTTTATAGCCGTAGAAGCCACCATAGGAAGCGCGTTAATTTTCGGGGCGACACCCGCCATGATCATCCCGTTGAGTATCATAATTTTAATCGGTCTTTCGGGGTTAACTTATTGGAGTACATCGACGGGAAAAACGGAAGATTGTGGCTGTTATAATGGCTGGCTAAAAATCACCCCTAATCAAAGTTTACTGTTGAATTTACTGTATATTATTTGCCTAGGTGTGGGTTTAATTGGTAACTATAACGAAGGGACTATTTTATGGCGGTGGATGATAGTTATAGCCACGTTTTTAATTGGCTATGCAGCCGCCTCGGCTTCCCTAGAGTATTTAGATAATCATGGCTATCCACTAATTGATTTAGCGCCGATTCAAGCCAACAGACCTTGGCAAAATCAATGGTTAGGGGAAGCGGTAAATTTAGACCTAAGTTTGGGTTCAAAATTAATCGTTTTTATGAGTCCCCGCTGTCCTCAGTGTAAGGACTGGTTACAGGTGTTAAAAATTGTCCATGATTGCCACGAATTGCCTGATGTTTTAGGGGTTGTGGCGTTTACTAATTATGATGAAATGCGGTGGTTTGTTGATAGTCATCAACTCAATTTTTCGGTGGTCGCTTTAGATAGCGTAGCATACGATCGCCTAAAAATTGATACTGTCCCCACCGCTGTAATAGTGGAAGATGGCATCATCCGAGAAAAATGGGTGGCGGGAATGCCTGCATCATTTGTTCAACGCATTAAACAGGCGCTATCTGTGGGTTAAATAGGGAAAGCCACAGACTTGAGAATGGTTAAAGGTTGTTGTTGCTTGAGTTGTGCCAATTGTGCATCATTGCCAACCAGTAGCGCCCCCGCAAACCCCAAAGAATTAACGGATATGTTGTGAAAAGTTTCTTGCGATCGCGGTATAATTAACAGCCAATTTCGAGTCGCCAATAAGTTATAAGGTGTGGCGGGTTTCCCATTATCATTAATTGAGATTTTGAGGAAATCCAATGATTTTAAATACTCTGCCAAAGTGACTTGGGCGGCTAATTTATAATCAGTGACTAAACCGGGTTCAAATAATGATAAAGTATGGCGAAACTCAAAGGGGGGTATTTTACCAATTGAACCAGAAAAAATACTAGATGCGATCGCCTTTTCAATCGGCACATTTAACCCATTAGGAATTAGGGGAAACGGCACAAGTTGAAGGTGTTTATGGCGTTGACTAGCCCCCGCCTCTCGACCACCATTATAGAAGGCTAAACCGTCAATTTCGGTCAAAGCCAGCCACATAGCCTCAAAATCTTCTAAGGTTAGTAAACTATCCTGTTCTTGAAAATCCCGCGTTACTATTAACAGATGATAATCGACGACATTAAACTTATTAAGTAAACCCACATGAGTAACTGATAAATTCTCCACAAATAAATCAGGATCATAGGGTAAAAAAGGATTAAATTCTACCCCGGTGACGGTCTGGGTGGTGACCTGCTTTGGCTGGGCTGTAGCCTTGCGTTGTAGATTATCTATCACCCTGACCAAAAAAGGGATTTCCGCCTGTTCTACAATTTGGTAATGGGTGCTAATAGGCTGTAATGCACCGACCTCTAAAGCCCGTGCGGTTTGCTGTTGAAGTTTGAACAGTAATGTCCCTGGTTCTAGCATGGTTAATTATGGACTCAGTAAGTCATCAGTAAGCCCAGCAATTATATCAAGTTTTAGCTGTGATATTTGCGGAAATCGCTGTTTAATTAATATGGATGATGTCGCCGGGAATATATGCCGCCCAGTCATGTTTGCCTAAATTTTGGGGGGGGGAAAGATTGCCAGAAAAACCAGTAATGGTATACAATTATTAGATAGTCTAATTGTAGCATAGCCTATGATGGTAAACATGACAGCCATGAGTCGCGAACCCAGGTTAAGTGAGGACAATTATCGAAGTCATATCCTGAGTATTGCACCCATGATGGATCGGACCGATCGCCATTTTCGTTACTTCATGCGACAAATTACCCGCCGCCCCCTACTGTATACAGAAATGGTGACAAGTGCGGCAATTATTAACGGCGATCGCCACAAATTACTGGACTTTTCACCAGTCGAAAAACCCCTCGCTCTTCAGGTTGGGGGAGATGATCCTGAACAACTGGCGACCTGTGCTAAAATCGCCGAAGATTGGGGTTATGATGAGATTAACCTGAACGTGGGTTGTCCGAGTGCGCGGGTGCAAAATGGTAACTTTGGCGCTTGTTTAATGGCGGAACCCGAAAGAGTTGCTGAAGCTATATCAGCCATGAAAAAAGCCGTTAATATTCCCGTAACAGTTAAGCATCGTATTGGTATCGATAATCGCGATCGCTATGAAGATATGACCGCATTTGTGCGGGTGGTCGCCGCCTCTGGGTGTCAGCGTTTTACCGTTCACGCGCGCAAAGCATGGCTACAAGGATTAAGCCCCAAAGATAACCGAAATATACCCCCCCTGCGTTATGGAGATGTTCACCGTCTCAAGGCAGAATTTCCCCATTTGACAATTGAAATTAATGGAGGATTTACTACCCTTGAACAGGTGAAACAACAACTAAAAAAAGTCGATGCGGTAATGATGGGTCGCGCCGCCTATGATAATCCCTATTTATTTGCGATCGCCGACCGAGAAATTTACGGCGACAATATCAACCCACCCACCCGTCATCAAGTAGTAGAACAAATGCTTCCCTATATCGAAAATTGGTTAAGTCAGGGAGGGCGGCTTAACAGCGTTGTCCGCCATATTCTACAACTTTTCGCTGGACAACCAGGAACTAAAGCCTGGAAGCGACATTTAAGCGAAAACGCACACCTTCCCGGCGCTGGCGTGGAAGTAGTTAAAGCCGCTTTAGCCGAGGTTCCCTGACTCCCAAAAGCGATCGCACTGACAACTAGATTAACCTAGAAAAAACTGAAGATATTGCTATCTTCTAAACTCACATCAATCACCTGGTCTATGATACCAACCAGTTGGTCAGAACCCGCTATATAAATAGCTGTGCCATTATTAACCTCCGTTGGTGTCACCTCAAGTCGATAGTCATCAGGATTACCGATTAAAACAATGATATCTTGATTGATATCGAAGTCACTTACTATGCTGTAACCTTCCCCCGGAAGCATTACAAAAGTATCATTTCCCTCCCCTCCCACGAGAGTATCAGTACCTTTTGCTCCTCCATATAGGATATCATTACCCTTGTCTCCAAACAAAATATCATTACCATCACCTGCGATCAGGGTATCATTACCCTGACCACCATAAAGGGAATCATTACCGTTTCCTCCAAATAGCAGATCATCATCCTTATTTCCTAATAAGATATCATCAGCATTACCAGCAACTAGGGTATCATTACCCCGACCACCAAACAGAGTATTATTTCCCTCGACACCGTTCAGGAAATCATCACCTTGAAAACCTAGCAAAGTTTCATCTGATGCTGTCCCAATAATTACATCATTATTGTCACTACCAAACCACTGATTGGGGAAAGGTTGAGTAATCGACCCATCATTACCTCCTGGTAAAACTTCCGGGATTTCTGGGATGAAATTATCCAAATTAATCAATTGATTAATTGCTTCTATTCCCAGTTGTTCGGGTCCTATTGATATTGATGTTTCATCAAAAGTCGGAAGTTGAATCGGAAAGAAAAGAGATTCTTGAGAGGCGACAGGTTCCTCAAAAAACAGTCCCGGTTGCGGTTCCGGTTCCGGTTGTAATGCAATAGGCTGCGCTTCTAATTCTGGTTCTGGTTCTGGTTGCGGTTGCGGTTGCGGTTGCGGTTGTAATGCAATAGGCTCCGGTTCTGGTTCTGGTTCTAATGCAATAGGCTCGGTTTCCGATTCGGATTCTGTGTCTGAATCATCAACAATAGGCTCGGTTTCCGATTCGGATTCTGTGTCTGAATCATCAACAATAGGCTCGGTTTCCGATTCGGATTCTGTGTCTGAATCATCAACAATAGGCTCGGTTTCCGATTCGGATTCTGTGTCTGAATCATCAACAATAGGCTCGGTTTCCGATTCGGATTCTGTTTCAGGTTCGGATTCTGTTTCCGAATCATCAACAATAGGCTCGGTTTCCGGTTCGGATTCTATTTCCGGCTCCGAATCATCAAAAGTTGGTTCTATTTCCGGTTCCGAATCATCAACAATAGGCTCGGTTTCGGCTTCCGAATCATCAAAAGTTGGTTGTATTTCGGCTTCCGAATCATCAATAATTAGCTCGGTTTCGGCTTCCTAATCGTCAAAAGTTGGTTCTATTTCCGGTTCCGAATCATCAAAAGTTGGTTGTATTTCGGCTTCCGAATCATGAATAATTAGCTCGGTTTCGGTTTCCGCATCACGTTCTAGTTGAGATTCATCAAAATCGGAAAATTCATCATCCATTGTAAGTAGTCCTCCAAATTAATATAAAACTCCGGGTAGTACACCTAGGGTTAGGGTAGTTGACTCGTCGATTCGATGCTATTTATATGGCCAAAATTGTGCGATCGCAGCCATGATAAAACCCCCAGCCACTAACCCAAACCCTCATCAGGTCTGTACTTCTCAATTCAATTATATCTCAGGGTTTCTGATGAGATGGAAACTTTATCAAAAATTAACATCTTGGCTGGATTTATTGCTATGATTGAAAAGGGGAGATGGTGAACTTAACTGGCTCTAGTTATCGGGACAGGTATCGACAGTAATTGTTAGCAATTCAAAAGGTTTTGAATCAGGTTGGATAACTGTTTTAATTTAATGGGTTTAGTTAGATATTCATTAGCTCCAGCTTCTCGGCATTTTTCAGGTTCGCCAGTGGTGTCTAAGGCGGTTAATGCAATAATTGGTAAGTTAGTTAACTTGAGATTTTGGCGAATATATGTAATGGCTGCTAAACCATCAAGCACAGGTATTTGAATATCAATTAAAACTAATTGGGGAGATTGGGATTCGATTAAAGCGATCGCCTCCTGTCCATTTTGGGATATCAATAAACTATAGCCTTTAGCTTCCAGATAACTAGACAGTGTAATCAGTAATGGTTGGTTATTTAGCGCTAACATAATTAACGGAGATTTGGGATTATTAACAGTAAAATAACTCGGTAATTGCCAGTTAGATTTATCCGGTAAATTGGTGAGATAATTTGAGGTTTTATGATAGGGTAAATAAACTGTAAAACAGCTACCTTTCCCCAGTTGACTGCTCACCTCAACACAACCGCCATGTAATTCTATGATTTGTTTAACTAAAGCTAATCCGAGTCCCGTACCACTATATTGACGATTGAGACTACTATCAATTTGGGTGAAAGGTAAAAACAGTTTATTTAAATCATCGGGAGCAATCCCAATTCCGTTATCTATCACTGAAAAATAGATAGATTGAGGAGTTGAAATAGCCGCATTAGGAGATGTTTTGATGCCCACATTTAAGTTAATTTTACCAGATTTATGCGTAAATTTTAACGCATTACTGAGCAAGTTAATTAGCACTTGACGCAGCCGCCGATTATCTACTTTTATCAAAGTTTTTTCTAATGCTTGGGGAATATTAATCTCTATATTAATTTGTTTGGTAAACGCCAAGTGATTGACCAAAGTTAAACTAGAAGTACAGAGTTCCTGAACTCGGACTTCAGTTAAATATAGTTCTAGTTTCCCCGCTTCTATCTTAGATATATCGAGAATATCGCTAATTAATTCTAGTAAGTGTTTCCCACTTTTTTCAATCATGGCGATCGCATGATGTTGATTAGAGTTCAAAGCCCCTAATATTCCTTCTTTTAATGCTTCCGACATCCCCAAAATCCCATTAAGAGGGGTACGCAGTTCATGGCTCATATTCGCCAGAAACTCATCTTTAAGGCGGGTAGCTCGGTCTAACTCGGCTACAGTTTTTTGCAATTCAATTTCCATCAATTTACGTTCACTGATGTCTACAACTACCCCATCCCAAACAATATCGCCATTAACTTGTCGTTCCGGTTGAGAAATGCCCTGTATCCATTTATTTTCACCAGATGGAGTGACTAATTTACCTTCCCAAGACCAAGTGTTTAAAGTGGTAGCAGATAGCAAAATTGATGCTTTTAGAGATATAAAATCTTCCGCTTCAAAAAGTTGGAATAACTGATTAGCATCTCGGGTAATTGTATCAGCATCTAAGCCAAAAATTTCTTGACAGCGTTCACTCATATACATAAAATTATGGGAGCCATCAGGATGCAAAACATATTGATATAAAACCCCCGGCATATTATTAGCAATGCGCCCAAATCGGTCTTCACTTTTCTTGATAGTGTCGGCGGCTTTTTGGCGTTCCCTAAGTGCTGTTTCCTGTTCGGTAATATCCCTAATTACAAAAACTACCTCATTGTCACCACAGGGAGCCACCCGCACTTCTTCATGGCGCAAAACTCCATCAATCACTACATCTTGTTCATAGGTTTGTAGGGTTTTAGTGGCTAGGGCGGTTTGCGTAACCTGACTATATTTGGCAGCAATAGGGGGGGGTAATAGTTCCATAATAGAGTAACCAATGGCTAGTTTGGTATCTACTAAATTGCCGACATATTCGGATGGATAAATAGCCAAATATTCCCCTTGGCTGTTCAGTCTAAATACTAGGTCAGGAATCGCTTGTAAAGTTGCCTTGAGTTGTTCTTGGCTGCGTTGGAGGGCATTGTAGAAAGCCTGGCGCTGGGTAATATCATTGGAAATACCACAGAGGGCATAGGGTTGTTGATTTTGGTCAAACAGGATAAACTTATGGGAGAGGAAAGTATAATTTTTATCATGGATTTTCACATCTTCCTCAAACTGATGGAAGTGACAAGATTCAATTACTATGCGGTCATGTTTTTCAAAAACATCAGCCACTTCGGGGAGGTAAAAATCATGGTTAACTTTGCCAATGATATCTGCTAGAGTACAGTTAAATAATTTCAGAAATGCTCTGTTAACAAAGATATGTCGTCCTTGTAGGTCTTTGACATAAATTACCGCCGGAGCAAAATTGAGCATTGCTTCTAACTTAGCTTCACTTTCTCGGAGGGCGGCGGTACGTTCTTCTACACGCACTTCTAACTGTTGATTTAAGTCGGCTAAGGCTTGGGTAGTGCGATCGCGCTCAATAGCAATAGAGGCAATATGGGCGCTGAGGCTGAGAATTTCTAAGTCTTGATTTTGGGGAGTGCGACAGGTCTTGAAATAAACCGCAAAAGTTCCTAAAATCTCTTGGTCACTACCGATCGCCGGAGCCGACCAACAAGCCCGCAATTGATATTCTAGGGCTAAATGTCTGAAGTTTTGCCATAGGGGGTCAGTAGCAATGTCAGCAACGATGACAATATCCCGACAAAAAGCAGCTTTTCCACAGGAACCGGCTTCCGGACCAATGAGCATCCCATCTAAAGCCTCGGAGTAAGCCTTGGGTAAATTAGGGGCTGCGCCGTGGTGTAGTTTCCCGTGGTCGCATAGTAAAATCGAACATAATCCCCCCTGGAATTGCTTTTCCATTGACCTGGCTAGGGCATCAAGAATTTCGGGAAGCGGGTCTAACTTAGCCATGATAATTTTTTGCTCAAGATGCTACAGTGAAATGGTGATTTTTTAAGCCTAGACCCCCCCTATTCTAAGCTCAACTGGCAATTTCTGCCAACTCCATCCATCTTTCTGTCGCCTGATCAATTTCGATCGCCAAAGACTCAACTTGCTGGTGCAACTCCTGAACCCGACTTACAGAAGTTGATGATGCTTGGTAAAGTTCCGCCTCTAACTGCTGTTTTTTCTCCTCTAACTTAGCGATTTCTTTTTCCAGGTTTTCATACTCTCGCTTTTCCTTAGATGAAAGTTTGCGCCGTCCGTCTTTTCCCCAGGAATAGCGGGGGGATTTTTCCGGTTCTGGTTGGCTGGGGGTAGCCTCAATCTGGATTTGCTGTGATTGTGCTTTAGCGGCTTTTTCGGCTTCTTCGGCTTGTTTATAGTCCAAATAAACCGAATAATTACCGGGATATTGACGGAGGACTCCCTGAGACTCAAAGGCGAAAATCATATCGACGGTGCGATCTAAAAAATAGCGATCGTGAGATACGACAATCGCGCATCCATTAAACTCCTCTAAATACTCTTCTAATACCGAAAGAGTCTGCACATCTAAATCATTAGTCGGTTCATCTAAAATCAGAACATTAGGTGCTTCCATTAATACCCGCAATAGAAACAAACGCCGTTTTTCGCCGCCAGATAGCTTATTTAAGGGAGCATATTGTTGGGCGGGAGGAAATAGAAACCTCTCCAACATTTGGGAAGCCGTAATTTGGGTTCCGTCAGCGGTAGTCACATATTCTGCCACTTCTTTTAAATAATCAATAACTCGCTGATTTTCATTCATCGCCTCCAACAGGTTGTCACAATGTTGGTCAAAATAGCCTATATGAATAGTGCTGCCAATTTCGACACTTCCCGAGTCCGGTTGAACCCGACCCGTAATCAAATCTAAAAGGGTAGATTTTCCGACTCCATTACTGCCAATAATTCCCACGCGGTCTTGGGGGTTAAATGTATAGGTAAAATCCTTAATCAAAGTTTTGTCATCATAGGATTTTGCAATATTCTTTAACTCAATTACTTTCTTACCAATGCGGCGACCAGGGGTAGAAATTTCGACTTTACCGAGGGTAGATTTAAACTCAACATCCTGCATTTCTTCAATGCGTTGAATCCGGGCTTTTTGCTTAGTGCTTCTAGCTTTTGGCCCCCGCTTTAACCATTCTAATTCTCGGCGCAAAACCCCTTTATGTTTATGTTGTTGGCTAACGGCTACATCTTCCATTCCGGCTTTTTTTTCCAGGTAATAGGAATAGTTGCCGGAGTAGGTATATAAATCACCGCGATCGATTTCAATAATGCGGTTGGTGACTTTATCTAAAAAATAGCGATCGTGAGTAATTAAAAATAAAGCACCCCGATAACTATTCAGATAATCCTGTAACCATTCCACAGACATAGCATCGAGATGGTTAGTGGGTTCATCCATTAATAAAACATCGGGTTCTCGTAACAGCGCCGCCGCCAAAGCAATACGTTTGCGATATCCTCCCGAAAGGCTGCCAATTGTGGCATCAAAATCTTCGATTCCCAATTTAGTTAAAATAATTTTAGCCTGAGTTTCCAACTCCCAAGCATTACTAGCATCCATGCGCTGCATAATTTGGGAAAAGCGAGTCATGAGGCTTTCATCATCGGGAAATTTAGCAATTTTTAAGGAAAGTTCCTCATACTCCTGAATCAGATGGAGTTTATCACCACTATCGGCAAAAACCTGTTCTAAAACGGTGTTATTTTCATCAAGTTCGGGTTGTTGAGGCAAATATATAAGTTTAATTTTCGGGTTAACCCAGAGTTGACCGCCATCAATATGTTCGCTACCTACAATCATTTTTAAGAGGGTGGATTTTCCGGAACCATTAGTGCCAATTAAACCCACCTTATCCATAACCCCTAAATTCAGGTTAGCATCCCTAAGAATTTCTTTAGTCCCGAAGTCTTTTTGAACTGATTGTAGAGTTAATATATTCATATTGTAGTTAACGGCTTTACTGGCAAATCTTAATAGTTTAAATAGGGGCGGATGCCCCTACTAGGAAATAACAACTGGGTGACAATGATTAGGATTTGGTTAGATCGCCGACATTGAATAAGAAGGGAACCTTACTTTTAGAATCACCCAAAATCAGGACTTTAGGCATTTGAGAGCCCCCTTGTCGCCAAGCCTCGATCGCCTCTTTTTGCAGTACCAACTCACCACCTTGAGCCTTGAGAGTTTCGGCTAATAAGCGTTGAGCTTCCGCCCGACCCTTAGCGCGGTTAATGTCGGCTTGGGCTTGTTGTTCAGCTTCTTTGGCGACATAGACAGCCCGGCGCGCCCGTTGTTCAGCGATTTGTTTTTCTTCAACGGCGCGAGCAAATTCGGGGGAGAAAGTCAGATCGACAACACTGGTATCTAAAACGATAATGCCATATTTATCTAATCGTGACACCAGAGCCTCGTCAAAATCTGCTTTCAGTTGCTCCCGCTGGGTAATTGCTTCCTCAATGGTACGTTTAGCAGCAGCAATTTTAAAAGATTCCTGGGTTTGAGGGGCAACAATTTTAGATACCACATTTTGGAGAGTACCTTGTTCCCGGCGGATCTGCACGACATTTACCGGGTCGAGGCGGAAGTTAATGGCAAAACTGGCGGAAAGTTGTTGTAGGTCCTTGGTGGAACTTTGGGCAGGAACTTCAAACTTCTGGACGGTGACATCATAAACATCGACTGCAGAAATTAGGGGCGGCTTAAAGTGTAACCCCTCTAGTAGTGCGCCATCCTGGGCTTTTCCCAGAATACTTAACACGGCGGCTTGACCAGGATTAATAATTACAAAAGCATTAAGCCCAATCAGAATAGCCAGTGCGACGATAATTCCCAGAACAATGGCTGGTAAACCCTGTTGGGGTTGTGCGCTTTTCAAAGTTATAACTCCTTAGTTATGAACGACAGTATAGAAGAGGGGAAAGTATCATCTTCTAGTTTAAAGGTTTTGCTGATTACCGACATGATTGACGATCGCGTGTAAGTTGTGGTTCTTGCCAATCGTAGGAATAATGGCTGATAGACTGGATTTGGGGAATAGCATTGATAATGTCGCGCATCTGATGTTCTAGGGGGGGGCGGTTTTTAATGGATTTGCCCCAGTCTCCGGCGATCGCTGGGATAATTTTAGTTCCCGGTTGGGCTCGGTTAGCAACAGTTGCCACTTGTTCAACTATACAGCTTGTGGTGCCACAAACTCCATAGGCCATGGGATGCCATTCGATCGCACTAGAGAACCGATCCCAAGGTTGCAGCCTGGAATCAAAACCTTGCTCCCCAACGCGGCGGTTAGCCTCCGGGAAAAACACCGCCCCCGCCGGAATGCCGCGCGATTGTACTGGCTGGCTAAACATATTTAAAAAGTCCAGAATCCCCTGTTGGGCGTGAGCGACACTCAACCGCCACAATTGTTGATTAAAGGTATTTCCCAGGCTGGGAATGCCACTGAGAGCCGGTAGGGCCGTTTCATCATGCCACAGGGGTGGTTTTTCCTGTGGCTGTGCTTCCTGTGGCTGTGCTTCCTGTGGCTGTGCTTGCTCAGGATACTTTTGATTGATCTGATTAACATCATTTTCTGTCAAAAAACCCTGGCTAACATAGCGTTGTAGCAGTTCCCGTCCCCGGTCGTTGTTGGCCCGTTGCAGCAAGGCGGACTGGGAAGCATCCCCATAAATCCATAAATCCTTAACTCGGCTGGCTACTGATTGAGGTCCCAAACCTCTGGGATAGCGAACATAGTCAAACAGAACACCACTGGGGCGACGGCGGAGGACGGCATTCAGGAGGGTATTAAAATCTTGTCGTGCGGTGGGATGATAGGGATCAACGAAACCCTGATTGATGTAGCTTTCCCCAAAATCGTTGCTGGCGGTGCCGTCTAAATTAGCGGTAACGGTGGTTTCGCCACTACCATTGACGGCAAGGACTCCGGCGCGATTAGGTAGTAGGGTGTAGGTATAACCAAAGTTGAGCATAAACATCCAGGCGTAAACCTGTAGCCCCCGTTGTCTGCCTTTTTCGATGGTTTGCGCCATGAGGTCTACTTGTTCTAAACCGGGCGATCGCATGACTGAAGGCCAAGGGGTGGGGTTATTGGCGGCGGGAAGTAACACCTGAGCGTCATAAAATACTTCTAGGTAAACTTGGTTATAGCCTTTGTTGATGATGTCATCTAACAGTTTTTCGAGGGCTCCGGGTTGAGCATCACAGCTATATAGTCTTAACCATAAGGCTTGATTTTGGGGGCGGCTTTGCTGACGACAGCGATATACAGCTTGGGCGTGTTGAATCAGGATCTGGTTATATTGCTGTTGGGCGTTGCTATCCCCAGATAAGGCAGTTTGGCGCAGGGTTTCTTTTTCGGCGATCGCCTCTGGGGAGAGGCGACAATAGGCTATGGTTTGCGATCGCCCCGGGCTAGTAGCCAACAGGCTTAATAATAGAGCCACTAACATGGGTTTATAGAGACTCAGCAGACGGTGAAAGCAATTTAAGGCGATCGGTGATTTAGCCATAGCACATATACCAAATAAAAGCAACTCTTAATCATTACAGATCAGATTGAGTTGCTTAGGTTAACTCACAAATCAGGTGGGCTGGAGTTAAGCGCCGCGTTTGACAGCCGCCTCTACTTGTTTAAACTCCTGTTCTAGTCTTTGTTTGAGTTTATCAGGAACGGGACGGTTAGGGTAGGAACTGTAATGACCTGCTAGGGCATTTAAGGCCGTCCGCATAGTAGTAAAGGAACTTGAACTAGAAACTGCTGGGTCTCGACGGTAGCGGGAAGCGAAACTATTGATCAGAGTCCGGGCTTCCGCTTGGGCGGCGGGCTTTTCTGGGGCATCTTCGGGTAAGGCGATCGCAGTTCTCAAACTATTCACAACTGCTAAGGTATCCTGGCTATAATTTCCTGTGAGGCCATCGGGTGAGTTACCACAGCCCACCAGGGCAACGGTAACGACCATCAGTAGGGCAACCAGACGAGAAACAAAGTATTTCATAAAAAGACTGTCAAAATAACCTAACTACAATCCTACCTCTAATTGCCAACAGCCACTCACATAGTCTGGTTGTGTTACCTAGAATAGCTATCACACCCTCGGCTTTCTTAGTTTTGTTTCCGGCTATTCGCCCATAGGATAATGTATTTGATGCCAGTGCCACAGAATCAATCCCTATTCACCATTTCCTAACTAAGCTAATGATTAGCCAAGATCTACTGTTCTCCAATTTGCCGTTATATAAGGCAATTGATCGACACCCACTGACGGCTTCTCCTGAAACTCCCTTAATGGGGGTCATCTCCATGATCAGCCCACAGTCAAAAAGTGACTCTGACAGGGAAACTCAGCCACACCGGAAAAGTTGCGTCTTGGCGGTAAAAAAGGGAAAACTGGTGGGTGTAATTACGGAAAGGGATCTCGTCCGCCTGGCTACCCAATATCGCAGCTTTGACCATTTAACCTTAGCGGCGGTGATGACCCGCGATCTAGTCACCCTATCAATAGAACCCCATCAAGACATTTTTACTGCTATTACCCTGATGCGTCAACATCAGATTCGCCATCTTCCGGTTTTGTCGAAAACGGGTGAACTGGTGGGATTAATTTCGACACAAACCCTGCGCGAGTGTTTGCAACCAGGGGATTTGTTCAAATTACGTCAAGTCGCCGAAGCCATGACGCGAGACGTGCTCCATGCTACCCCTAACGCTTCTATTTTACATCTGGCTCAATTGATGGCGGAATATCGGGTTAGTTGTGTGGTCATTGCTGAACCCAAAATCGGGGATAGTTTCCTGTGCCATCCTGTAGGAATAGTCACAGAAAGAGATATTGTCAAGTGTTCAGCCCTGGATCTTAATTTTGATCAGGTGATGGCGGCTGACATTATGAGTAGCCCCCTATGGTGTTTGCACCCCACAGAAAATTTATGGGTAGCCCATGAACAAATGCAGCAACGGGGAGTCCGTCGGTTAGTGGTGTGTGATCAACAACAGCAATTAGTGGGTATTTTGACTCAAACCAGTTTACTGCAAACTCTTAATCCCCTGGAACTTTATAATACCATTGAAGCCCTACAACAGCAGGTTAATAAATTACAAGGTGAACGGCTCAAACAGATGCAGAATGACCACCATCAGACTCACCAACAACTGCAAAAACAGCGAGATTTTACCGAGGCTATCTTAGATACGGTTCCGGCTTTAATTGTGGTTTTAAATACCCAAGGTTACATCGTCAAATTTAATCAAGCCTGTGTGAAAATTACGGGATATTCTTGGCAAGAAGTTCAAGATAGACCCTTTTGGGAGATTTTATTAGTTCCTGAAGAAGTGAACGCGGTCAAAAAGGTGTTTGAGGATTTAAAAGCGGGGAATTTTCCCAGTTATCATGAAAATTACTGGGTGACGAAAACAGGCGATCGCCGTTTAATTGCCTGGTCTAATACAATTTTATGTGATGATGATGGGCAAGTGGAATATATAATCGGTACGGGAGAAGATATCACCGAACGTAAACGGGCAGAAATAGAGTTAGAATCCCAGAAGGAAGCCTATCGCCAATTAGCATCATCCCTGGAAATCAAAGTCGAGTCAAAAACCGCTGAAATTGCCGCAAGTAATCATCAACTAGAACTCGAAATAAATCAAGTAAATCAGATTCAACAACAGCTAATATTTGCTCAACAAAGATTGAATGATTTACTTAATTCAAGTTTGGCAATTATCTATAGTTGTGACCCGAAAACTATGAGGATAACATTCATTAGTAGCAATGTTAAAAATGTCCTAGGATATACCCCAGAAGAATTTCAAGAAAGTGTCGAGTGTTGGGAAGAGAGAATCCATCCCGAAGACCGAGATTTTGCCTGGGCTAAAGTTCGTGATGTTTTTATCAAGGGCACATCTTTTTATGAATATCGTTTTCTTCATGGGGATGGTAGCGATCGCTGGATGCAAGAACATCTAAGGTTAGTATTAGATGCGGCGGGAAAACCCAGAGAAGTGGTGGGCTATGGTTTTGATATTAGCGAACGCAAACAAGCAGAAATAGCAGCAGCGGAACGAGAGGCGATCTTGTCTAGTTTCTATAATAGCACCAGCATGATGATGGGTGTAGTAGAACTCCTAGATGAGGATATTATCCACATTTTTAGTAATAATGCAACGGCTGAATTTTGGGGTGTAAGTCCTGAATGTCTGAAAAATGCCCGGTGTAGTGAAATGGGTGTACCCGCCTCAATTATTGAGTTTTGGTCTCAACATTATCGGGAAAGTCAACAGCTTGGGAAACCGATTAAATTTGAGTATATTCACACCCTAAATGATGGGAAACATCACTTATCGGTTACGATTTCGCCTATCCTCAATTCGGGCTTAGACAAGTTGAGGTTTTGCTACATTGCTGAGGATATTACCCAAGCCAAGCACACCGAATATCAATTATATAAAATCACTCAAGATTTGCTCAACTCTCAAAAAATAGCGGGTATTGGCACTTGGGAATATAATGTAAGTTCGGGTAAAATTACCTGGTCAGAAGAGGTGTTCCTGATTTATGGCATGGAGCCGACCCAAGGGGAACCGACTTTAGGAGAATTACGAGACAAAATGCACCCGGATGATCGCGATCGCCACGCGGAAGATACGGAGCGATCGTTGACTTCGGGAGAACCTTTTTATACAGAATATCGTCTATTTCGTCCCAGTGGAGAAATGCGTTATATTCAAGGCATGGGAGGAGTAGAATTTGATGCCGAAAAGCAACCGTTACGCTTATTTGGCTCAGTAATTGATATCACCGAAAAAAGACAAGCGGAGATGGCGTTAAGTGCTTCCGAGGCTAAATATCGCCGTCTGATTGAACAAATGCCAGCCGCCACCTATACGGCTAATTTAGATGAAAAATTTAGCATACTTTATATTAGTCCTCAAATTCAGCGTTGGCTGGGTATTTCAGCCAGTGAGTGGTTAAAAAATAGTAAGGATTGGCTGGAGTTAGTGCATCCAGAAGATCGCGATCGCGTGTTGGTAGAAATCCGTCAAGGTATCCAAGAAAATCAAGACTTTAGTGTTGAATATCGGATGTTTTCGCGATCAGGAAATGTGGTCTGGGTGCGTGATAACGGCAAAGTCGTTCTCGATGACCAAGGGAACCCCACATTCCTACAGGGAATTATGATTGATATTAGTGATAAAAAAGAGGCAGAAATTGCCCTCCAAGAAAGCGAGGAAAAATTCCGTCAAATTGCTGAAACAGTGCGAGAAGTGTTTTTTATGACATCTTTTGATGGTCAAACAATTCTGTATATTAATCCTGCCTACGAGAAAATTTGGGGGCAAAGTTGCGCCAGTCTCTACGAAAACCCTCAACATTGGATTAATTCTGTACATCCAGAAGATATACAGCGGGTGATAGAAGCATATCAGCGCCAGTTTCAGGATAAGTTGGTTTTTGATGAGGAATACAGAATTATTCGCCCTGATAGTACAATTAGATGGGTAGCAGCGCGGGTTTTTCCAGTTACTGATAAATCAGGTAAAATCTATCGTTTTGCCGGAATTGCTGAAGATATTACCTCCCGAAAACTCATGCTTGAACAACTCCAAAACAGTAAAACATTTATTCAGAAAGTTACTGATTATATACCCAATATTTTGTACATATGCGACCTCATCAAAAAGCGCAATGTTTATATCAACCGCAATATTCAAGATATCCTAGGATACACCTACGAAAAAATCCAAGAAACCGGAGGCACTTTACTCTATGAAATTATCCATCCTGAAGATTTACCCATCATCGAAAAACACTTTCAAGATATGTCCAAAGCACAAGATGGTCAAATATATACCGTAGAATATCGCGTTCAAAAAGCCAATGGAGAATGGCGGTGGTTACTGAGTCGGGATCTCGTTTTTAGTCGCCATTCAGATGGACGGGTTCAAGAAATTTTAGGGACTGCTACAGATTTCACCGATCGCAAACAAACCGAAGAAATATTACACACTACTTATCAGCATCTCAAGCAAAAAAATCGGGAAATGGAAATTGTCAGCAAAATGATTGAATTTCTGCAAGCCTGCGATGCAGTTGAGGAGGGATATGAAGCGATTGCGGAATTTCTCAAACAGCTTTTTCCCGATTTTTCTGGGGCGGTATTGGTAATAGATCCTAATAGCCCGGAATCGGATTTAGAAGTGGTTTCTACATTTGGTGAACTCCCACATCAGGAGATAAAATTTCCTTTCAAAGACTGTTGGGCGTTACGAAGGGGAAAAATTCATGTCGCCAGTGACCAGCAACCGGGTTTATTTTGTAATCATATAAATTCTGAACTGCTACCTAAATATTCTTTATGTATTCCCCTAATTGCCAAAACCAAAATTTGGGGATTATTATACATGATTACTGAATCGTCTTTCGTTAATATGGAGTCTTCCGAACAACTAGGGCGCACTGTGACTGAGCAGTTATCTTTGGCTTTATTCAACTTAAAACTTCAGGAACAATTACGCCTAGAAAGTATCCGAGATCCTTTGACTGGACTCTTTAACCGTCGCTATCTGCAAGAAACCCTCAATCAAGCCTTAGCCAAGGCTAACCGCAAGAATGAACCCTTATCTATTATCATGATAGATATTGACCATTTTAAACGCTTTAATGATACTTTTGGTCATGAAGCTGGGGACTTAGTTTTGCAAGAAATTGCTCATTTCATCCAAACAAATATCAGAAGTTCTGATACGGCTTGCCGTTATGGGGGGGAAGAAATGACGTTAATTTTTCCAGACACTACCCTAGAAATAGCGAGCGATCGCGCCCAGTTTTTATGTGAGGGAATTCGCGGTTTAAAACTGCAACACCAAAGCCGAGATCTCGGCAAAATTACCGCTTCTTTTGGGGTAGCTTGTTTCCCACAACACGCCCAAACTTTAGATGATTTACTCAGACTGGCTGATGATGCTTTATATCTGGCAAAAGACCAAGGACGCGATCGCATAGTGGTTTGGGATTTTCTGTAGTTAAATACCTGAGAATTGAACCCTAGCAACAACTAGAGGGAGAACAACAAGACCCGTCATTATTAATGTTGGTGATGTGGTAATTCTCACCTTTAGTTAGTTTAGGGTCGCGGATGGCATTTTGCCGACAATCAAACTCTTTAGCATCCTTTAGATCAATATTTTGATAGGGGGGAATTGGGATAATATCGTCACTGTAGGGACTCCTAGTATAGATGTTAAAGGTTTGATCACAAACTGCCATAGGTTGACCTCGATAAAGGGTATGACCATCATCATCAACTACTTGTTTCCAAGGTCCCTTATAAATGACTGCTTGATGGCATTCTAAACAAGGACCTTCTTTGCCTTTGTAGGCACAAACTGTTACAGACCGAAATTCAATGCCATCAATTACCTGCCAGGGTTCAGTCTGACGGGTTAAGATTTCGACCCCATAAAATCCGGCATTTTCAAACATTTGTAAAAATTCGTGTTCTTGAAAAGCGCCAGCAATGCAACCACTCCACAATTCGGGGTCGTTGATAATTTTTTGGGTGGGGGGTTCGTCACAAACAATATCAGAAATAACCGCCCTTCCTCCGACTTTTAAGACTCGGTAAATCTCGGCAAATAGTTTTAGTTTATCCTGAGATTTAACTAGGTTCAGAACGCAATTAGACACGACTACATCCACAGTTACATCAGGGATTAAGGGCTGTTCTTGGCGGAGGCGATCGCACATAGCCTCAAACCGGGATACATCTTCTATGGAGGTAATAGGATTATCATTTAACCAGGTTTGCACCATAGCCAAATTTAGCCCCAAATCCTGGATTTTTCCCTTCACAAACTCAGTATTTTTATAGCCCAACTTATCGGCAATTTCATCTTGATACTTACGGGAAAGCGCCAGCATATCATCATTAAAATCAACCCCAATTACTCGCCCATCTTTGCCGACTTTTTGGGCGATAATATAGCAATTTTTGCCAGCCCCAGACCCCAAATCTACCACCAATTCCCCAGAATTAATATATTGGGTGGGGTCGCCACAGCCATAGTCTTTCTCAATAATTTCTGATGGTAAAATCTCCAGATAATTACCATTATATGATGTCGGACAACACAGGGAAGGCTGAACATCTTTCGCCCCGGCTTTATAGCGTTCTAAAACTTCATTTTCTATATCATAATTAACAGCAGTATTTGCAGATTTAGCTGGAGTCATGATTTAAGCATCCTTAGGTTGATGATATGGATCTATACACAGATAGGCTGTAATTAATGCCATAGCTTGATTATACTAGATCCGGTTAATTTATGGGTTGGGGGGAATGCGCCAGCCACTATAGGTCTGACGCAGGAAATCAGAGTTATTTAATCCCCGAAAATGTCGAGATATCTAGGTAGTCGATACCTTGGAAAAACCCTAATAAACGGTTAGCAATTTTCGCCACGCCACCGACCACATTTGATTCAATATTTAACGGTAAAACCGGATCATGAAGGGATAGGCGCAATAAAAACCAGCCATCCTCGTCGGGCGACCCACAGGAAACCCGAACCCCCTCGTAGTTTTTGGGGACAATTTCCCAGTCGGTTTGTTGAGAGACAAACTGATTCAGTTTTTCAATCACGTTATTACCTAATGATTTAAAATCATCATTTTGAATGGTTATCCGCACTTCTTGACTCTCGGCGGGTTCCTGTAAATTGGCAATTAAATCGGTGAGAGATTTACCTTGTAGGTGGGTTTTAGCTAGTTCAATTAATAGCTTGCTAACTAAATATGCACCATCATCTAAAAAGTAGTTCTCTTTCATAGCACCATGACCGGAAGTTTCAATAGCCAGCCAAGATTCCTGTCCGGTTTCATTAAGTCGTATGGCTTCATTAATTACATTTTTGTAACCGCGCTTAAAGCGATGATGAACCCCTTTTAATTCCTGCTCGATAAAATGAGTTAAGCCATCGGAAGTAATGGAATCAGTGACGATCGCAGAACCGGGATTTTCTCGTAAAACTATCGCTGAAATTAGAGCAATTAGGCGATTTCGGTTAAGTTCTTTCCCCAAATTATCAACGGCTGCACCCCGATCTACATCGGTATCAAAAATAATCCCAAAATCGGCTTTATTGTCAATAACGGCTTGACAAATTGACTCCATAGCGGCTTGATTTTCTGGGTTAGGAACATGATTAGGAAATGTGCCATCAGGGTCTAAAAATTGGCTGCCTGTGGTATCAGCGCCTAGGGGTTTTAAGACTTTTTCGGCATAAAATCCCCCCGCACCATTGCCAGCATCAACGATTATTTTTAATCCAGTTAAAGGCTGTTCAAAGTTGGTGGGATGATTGACACCTTGGCGAATTTTATTAACTAATCCTTCGGCATAGACAGAAATAAAATCATGTTGTATAATAGAACCAGGGGTGGGAGAGTTGGCAAAATCGTTGAGTTTCGCTAACTCCAAAATCTCGGAAATATCCGACTTTCCTAGGCCGCCTTGGGGGGTAAAAAACTTTAAGCCATTACGGTTAAAGGGGAGGTGGCTGGCGGTTAACATAATTGCGCCATCACATTCCCAGCCGGGGGTAACGGTACTCATAAACATGGCGGGAGTTGAGGCGATCGCCAAATCATAAACCTGAGCCCCAGTGGATATAATTCCCTCCATAACTGCTTGACTTAGCACAGGTCCAGATAGACGACTATCTCTACCTACCGCCATAGTTAATTCTGCGGTATTTTTACCCAGTTTTTGGCTGACCCAACTCGCGAAGGCTTTACCTAAGATAGTGGCAATTTCAGGAGTTAGGTTAACTGGTTCATTGGCTACACCTGCTATGGCGACTCCCCGAATATCCGACCCATTTTGTAGCTTTTTCCAGTCCCAATTAGCAACTTGAGCCATGGTTAATTTATCCCGAATTGATGACTATACTAGATGATCATACTATAACTAGCAAGTGGTTATCAAAAAGTTAATGAATAATTAAGAATTAGCCCCGTTCCATTTTCCATACCATATAAGTATTGCGGCTTTTTTCTTGAGCTTGATATAGGGCAGACTCTGCGGATTTTAACAGTTCGGGGAGGTATTAATAGATGGAATTAGGCTGGCAATACCCTGGCTAACAGTAATGCGATCGCTCACCAGAGAGGCAGGGGAATATTTAATTGTTGAATTGCCACCTGGATTCGCATAGCCACTTGTATAACACCTTCGCAGTTAGTATTTGATCAAATAATGGCAAACTATTCCCCCCCATAACGAGCCACTAAATCCCCCGGACGCATAGCTGATTCTTGGATAGCTTGAGCCACTCTAATTAAGCAATTATCACCCGCTAAATGTCCGTAAGTATCGTTATATTTTTTCAAGTAATCGACATCACACAGAATCAAGGATAAAGGCAACTTTTACCGCTGCATACGCCGCCACTCCCGCCACCAAAATTCATGAAAATGGCGACGGTTTGCCACCTGAGTTAATCCATCTAAGCGCGCTAAACGGTCTAGTTTAAAATTAGCTTGTTTAAGTTGTTGCTCAAGACCAGCCTGTGGCAGGGGAAAACTAAGTTGAGTAGCCACCGCTTGCATTAATTCCCAAATGAGGTGATAGAATTTGGTGGAGTAATTGCCGATTATAATAATTATCCTCAACCATCAAAATCCGATGTTGACCACGCCGATTATTTACCCGAGGATAATCGTCTAATTTTGGCTGATGATTTTGATAAGTTTGAGCACCATTATCCCTAGGGTGATGTTCTCGGACTAGCACATTTAATTTAAATTGAAAAGTAGTGCAATTGCCGACCTCCGAGAAAATTTCCATCTCCGAACCCATTAGCTGTAGATATTTTTGACAAATAGTTAACCCCAAGATAGCACATTTTTTAACTGTAGGGACAAAACCCCTAGGGCGATCGCACCATCAAGAAGCCATGGTAAAAACTTAATAAATCGTCAATTTGGGGGGGGGACAGTCTCCGGGGGTAAGTTCTGGAAAAACAAAGCCACCTCCGGGCTATTCCCATTAATCCCCCACAGCCGCTGACCTAAAGCATCACCCCAATGGGGAGGTTAACCGCATTGACCATTATGATGGGAATCAAGTTTAACGGAAAAATAAAGCCTCCCAAATATGGGGATATCTTGGTAATAGGAGACTAGGGGAAATTGGGGAGCCAATCCCCTATTCCGGGGATTATTCCACTACCATATAAATCATTAGGTGGGGGAAAATTTCTATGATATAATGGGAAGTTGTGGGCGGAAATTTTGGTTCTATATGGTATCTGTAACCCTGGTCGATCGCATTAGCCAACGAATTGGCAACCATCCTCAAAATCCCATTACTTTTGCCGAGTATATGGAGATGGTACTGTATGACCCACAAAGCGGCTACTATAACCATAACTCTCCCCAAATTGGCGCACAGGGGGACTTTTTCACTTCTCCTCACCTCGGTTCAGATTTTGGCGAGTTACTAGCTGAACAGTTAGTAGAAATGTGGGAAGTTTTGGGAAAACCCGAACCATTTACCCTAGTGGAAATGGGAGCAGGTCAAGGCATTTTAGCTGCTGATATTATCGGCTATCTGCAACGACAATATCCTCAAGTTGTCCGGGTCTTAGATTATGCGATCGCCGAAAAATCCCGGCGACTGAAAACCGAACAACAGCAACGCTTACAGCAGTTGGGCGAACCCTTTACCCAAATTCGCTGGTGTAATTTAGATGATATTGCCAACCATTCCATTACTGGCTGTTTTTTCTCCAACGAATTAATCGACGCTTTCCCAGTGCATTTAGTCACCCGCCAGGATAATCAATTACAGGAAATTTATGTAACCACTACCGGGAAATCTCCTAATTTTCAACTAGCAGAAGTAGTCGGGGAACTTTCCACCCCCCAACTGGCTGACTATTTTCGGCTAGTCGGTATTGATTTATTATCCGATGCTTACCCCGAAGGTTACCGGACTGAGGTTAATCTAGCCGCTTTAGAGTGGATGGAAACTGTCGCTAGGAAGTTGCAGCGGGGATTTGTGCTAACTATTGATTATGGCTATAGTGCCGATCGCCTTTATAGTCCGACCCGCCGGGAAGGAACCCTACAATGTTACTATCAACATCGCCATCATAATGACCCCTATATCTACATAGGTCAACAGGATATAACCGCCCATGTGGATTTTACCGCTTTACAACAAAAAGGGCGATCGCTCGGACTCCAAACCATCGGCTTTACCCAACAGGCTTTATTTTTGATGGCTTTGGGATTAGGCGATCGTATAGCCACCGTTTCCGAAAGCCCAAAAATTTCCCAAGTATTACGGCGGCGGGAGGCTTTACATTCCCTCATTGACCCCATGGGATTAGGTAACTTTGGTGTTCTGATCCAGGGTACTTTCTCCCATGATGTAAAACTCAGGGGGTTAACTTCACCTCAATGGTAGAAAATCGTGCCTTATCGAGCTACTCTCACTCACTCAAAATTAGCCCCGCCTCCCAAAATCCGATCTAATCCACAACAGTAAATTTTTAATCATTTTTGGTCTATAGCTAACAATATTTTATGCTCTGGAGCTAATTTTCCTAAAGTCATAAAGCCCTTGTAAACCTTATGTAAAGATAGTGTAAATCCGTAGAAACACCGAAGAAATAATGGGTCATCTCCTGTATAATAATTACTATATTAAAACACGATTCCCTCGTGTTTAGTGCTTAGTTAAATTTATATTTTTGGAGGACGGAAATGAAAGTTAGATTTTTAAATATCGCCACAGCCACAGTGTTAGCCACTGGCTTAGTGTCCACCCTAGCACCCAATGCCATGGCTCAACCTGGCAACCCCGCTGTTTGTCAAGATAATATTTTTGGTGGTTTGTTTGAAGAGTGTCGGCAAGTATCTGGTGGACCCGCTGGAAATGACAATGCTACTCGCATTGCAGCCCTATTTGAAAAAGAAGTAGTTAGCGATTACAAAGTTAATGCCAGCAGTGGTTCTACCGAGTTTTTCACAATCACCAGCACTGGTGAAGGTGTCGGAACCCTGGACCTCCTAGATCCCGCACTGGCTAATAAAACCTTTGCCTTTGTGATTAAAGGTGGTAACGGCTATGCAGCTTATATGTTCAACGGTATTAGCCAACTAAGTAATTTAAGCTGGTCTACTGGTGGCCCTGGTCTGTCTCACGCCACTCTGTATGTGTTCGACACCCCGACTACTCCCGGAACACAAGTTCCTGAACCTGTAACCCTGTTAGGTTTAGTGGCTCTTGGTGGTATGATGGTTGGTCAAAAAGCCATCTCTCGCAAAAGCTAGATAAACTAGGATATCTACTGAGCTTCAAAAACTAGGGATAATAACCCGGTGGTATGGTCTTTAAGGCTAATTGCCAGGTTGTCTCATGTTCCGGTTTCTTCTGTTTTCTGTGGAGAGTCAGACTCTGGGGGTTAAGTTCACGGGAATCATAGAAAATTCGACTATAGTTAGTTAGTATAACTAGAATTTCCGCAATTAAAGAAGTTTAAATAAACCGCTAATATCTATTAGCGTCAATTATTGACCATATTACATCTATAAATGATAAGATTTGATGGCGGATACTTTACTTAACAAAAACTTAAAGTAAATGTGAGCATTATGTAAAGATCCTGTAAATCAGTGCAAACACTGAGGACGGCTCTGGTAGTGTTGGGTATAATGGTGAACAGATAGGGAAACAAGCGCCATGTTTCCAGCCTAGTCCAACCTAGATTTTTGGAGAGCCAAGATGAAAGTTAAATTATTAAATATAGTAACTGCCGCAGTTTTAGCCACTGGCTTAGTGTCCACCTTTGCACCGGATGCCATGGCCCAAAAACCTGCCAACCCTGGCAACTCTGGCGGCGGTGGCAACTCTGGCGGTGGCAACTCTGGCGGTGGCAACTCTGGCGGTGGCAACTCTGGCGGTGGCAACTCTGGCGGTGGTGGCGGTGGCAACGTTACGACTTGCCAAGAAAATTTGTTTGCGGGATTAACTTACGTCTGCCAAGATAGTTCTGGAAATGACAATGTTTCTGCCATTGAATCTATGTTTGGTAAAACAGTAATCGATGGTTTTAGACTAGACGACTACAAAGTTGATGACAGCAGTGGTTCTAACGCCTTTTTCACCATCACCAGCGCTCGTGATGATGATCCCGAAGCTGCTGAAGGTGTCGGAACCATGACCTTTTTCGATGATAGCCTCAAAGATTCTAACTTTGCCTTTGTGCTTAAAGGTGGTAACGGTTTTGCGGCTTATCTGTTTAACGGGATCGACCAATTAAATGATTTAAACTGGGAAACAGGAGGACCTGGCTTGTCTCACGCGACTCTGTATGTGTTTGATACCCCCAGCAGCAACGGCAGAACAGAAATTCCCGAACCGGGAACCCTGTTAGGTTTGGTAGCCCTTGGTGGTGTGATGATTGGTCAAAAAGCCATCTCTCGCAAAAGCTAGACATTAGGTCTAGTAGGAACAATACTATTGTTCCAGCCACCCGGCTTGACTACGATAGAATCTTTACTCAGCTTCCAAAACTAGGCGATAGATTAAATATCAGGGTTAATTATATTTGTATTCGCCAAATCACTTGTCACATTAAGGCTGTGTAGGGTCGGGTTCTGAGATTGGTTTTCGGTTCCGAGGGGGTTTTGTAAACGGACCCCCACAGCAAAAAATAGGCATCTACTAAAAATCACTAGGTATATATTCATATTGGCGTACCAACCCGGTAGTGAGTCTGTGGGACATCATTACCGGGTTTTTGACTGTAACTTCTGTTGACTGCAAATAGCGCTATAATCGCTACATACTTTGCTGAGTGTGTAACGATCGCAATGGAAGTGGCAGACATTAAACGAGAAATCGAATTGTTGGCAGACCGCCTGGGTAAAACCCAGGAGTATCTTTGACGTACCAGCGATTGAAGCTAAAATTCAAGACTTAGAACAATTAGCGGCCCAACCGAACTTTTGGGATGATCAAACCCAGGCGCAAAAGACTCTCCAGACTTTGAGTGACCTTAAATCGGTTTTGCAACAACAGCAAGACTGGCGAAAGACGCTGGAAGATACTGGGGCGATCGCAGAGTTACTAGAGTTAGAGGACGATGAGTCCCTACGACAGGAGGCTGAGTCTAATGTAGTCCATCTCGGTCGGGATATCGATCGCTGGGAATTACAACAACTCCTATCGGGTCCCTACGATCGCAGTGGGGCGGTTTTGACGATTAACGCTGGAGCGGGGGGTACAGATGCCCAAGACTGGGCGGAAATGCTATTAAGAATGTACACCCGTTGGGGGGAAGCCCAAGGCTATAAGGTCCACCTGGCGGAACTTTCGGAAGGAGACGAGGCGGGGATTAAATCTGCTACTTTGGAAATGGAGGGACCCTACGCCTATGGCTATTTAAAGGCGGAAAAGGGAACCCATCGCCTGGTCAGAATTTCCCCATTTAACGCCAATGGTAAACGCCAGACCAGTTTCGCGGGAGTGGAAATCATGCCGATTCTGGATGAAGGGGCTATAAATTTAGATATCCCGGAAAAGGACCTGGAAATTACCACGTCTCGCGCTGGGGGAAAGGGTGGTCAGAATGTTAATAAGGTGGAAACAGCAGTCCGCATAGTTCATATTCCGACGGGGATAGCGGTTCGTTGTACCCAGGAACGTAGCCAACTACAAAACCGGGAAAAGGCTATGGCTTTACTGAAAGCTAAGTTATTGGTAGTGGCGCAGGAACAAAGGGCGCAGGCGATCGCAGAAATTCGCGGCGACCTGGTAGAGGCGGCTTGGGGAAATCAAATCCGCAACTATGTATTTCATCCCTATCAGATGGTTAAAGATTTGCGGACGGGTGAGGAAACCACGGCTATTAATGATGTGATGAATGGTGAATTGGATGGGTTTATTCAAGCCTATCTACGCCAAGAAAATCAGGTAATTGATAATCAGTCTGCTTAGTAAATGAGGAGTTACGGGAGGGGTTAATTAATAGTTAATTACTAATTATTATGGACTGCCTCCCGCTGCCTTTTAGGGGATAGTTTCCATGTCCAAAGTTTATACTACACAGGAACTGCTACGCATTTTACAAGATGAGAAAAAGGCTTGTCTAAATGGTAAACGCCTGAATTTAAAGGCGACTCCTGGGGTGGGAAATCCGGTGATTGATCACTTTTTGAAACCTGATGCTATTCAGAAGTTTACCGCCTATCAAGATTTTAAGGCGGCGGTTCATGAATATCAACGGGAAAATCAGGTGTCTGGGATTGTGTGGCGACAGATACAAGTGGCAGAAATTATCCTAGATTATCCGATGATTGGAGAACAACTAATTGCTTTACCTGAAGATTTGGAAATTCTCAAACAGGCTAAGGATAGGTTGATTGATTTCTGGTATCGGGTGACGGAAAATATGGATTTATATTTGAGTCTTAATGGGGGGAAAAATCACCGCCAAATAAAGGGTTATGATATAGATGCGATCGCCCAAAGGACAGAGTGGGCTTGTGTTTGGAAGTGGGAAAAATCCCATTTCTTGGAGATGTTGTTACAATTGGGTTGGGGACAGCCAGGAGAAGCCTCGGATCGGCGTGGATGGCCGGATTCTGGTAGTGAATATATACACGCTGTGCGATCGGGTAAATTACCTATTTGCTAATTCATGATCAGCGGTATCGGGCTATGATAGCTATAATAAATAATAGACTTTAATGGTTAGGTGATGTTATGAATTATACTCCATCAGTTTCTCAAACAATTCTCCCAACTTTGGAAAATGGCGATCGCTTATCGATGGTAGAATTTGAGCGCCGCTATAGTTTGCTACCGGATATAAAAAAGGCTGAATTAGTGGAAGGAGTCGTTTATATGACATCCCCTGTTAGAGTCCGACAACACGGAAAACCTCATAGTGATGTTATTGGTTGGCTGGTTTTCTACCGCAGTTTTACACCTAACATTATGGTTTGTGACAACACCAGTGTTCGCCTAGACATGGATAATGAACCCCAACCAGACGCTTTATTGCGTATGGAAGAGGCGGCGGGGGGACAGTCGCGCATTAGTGAGGATGATTATATAGAAGGACCGCCAGAATTGATTGTAGAAATTGCAGCCAGTAGCGCCTCAAAAGACCTCCACGATAAGCTACACGCCTATCGCCGTAATGGTGTAAGGGAATATTTAGTCTGGCTAGTTGATGGGTCAGAATTTCGCTGGTATGTACTCTTTGAAGGACGCTATCAGCTACAACAGATAGATGAGTCGGGTTGTCTGAAAAGTCAATTTTTCCCAGGTTTATGGTTAGATGTCAATGCGCTATTATCGGGTAATATGGCACAGGTTTTAGCTAAGTTACAGGAGGGAATAGCTACCCCAGAATATCAGGAATTTGTACAAAGATTGTCAATCAATCCCTAACATGGCGGAAGTGGCTGGAAAGGCGATCGCGGATAGCTATAATAAATAATAGACTTTAATGGTTAGGTGATGTTATGAATTATACTCCATCAGTTTCTCAAACAATTCTCCCAACTTTGGAAAATGGCGATCGCTTATCGATGGTAGAATTTGAGCGTCGCTATAGTTTGCTACCGGATATAAAAAAGGCTGAATTAGTGGAAGGAGTCGTTTATATGACATCCCCTGTTAGAGTCCGACAACACGCCGACCCTCACGCCAAAATCATCACTTGGTTACAAGTTTATGCAGCTTCTACACCAGAGACTCAAGTGGCGGATAACGCAAGTGTTCGCCTAGACATGGATAATGAACCGCAACCAGACGCTTTATTGCGTATGGAAGAGGCGGCGGGGGGACAGTCGCGCATTAGTGAGGATGATTATATAGAAGGACCGCCAGAATTGATTGTAGAAATTGCAGCCAGTAGCGCCTCAAAAGACCTCCACGATAAGCTACACGCCTATCGCCGTAATGGTGTAAGGGAATATTTAGTCTGGCTAGTTGATGGGTCAGAATTTCGCTGGTATGTACTCTTTGAAGGACGCTATCAGCTACAACAGATAGATGAGTCGGGTTGTCTGAAAAGTCAATTTTTCCCAGGTTTATGGTTAGATGTCAATGCGCTATTATCGGGTAATATGGCACAGGTTTTAGCTAAGTTACAGGAGGGAATAGCTACCCCAGAATATCAGGAATTTGTGGCAAGATTTATGCCCAGTTAACTGATTCTACACATACCATCAATGGTTTCTAGGGGAACTTCACAGAAATATTGCCGGGTAAATTGTTCTTCTTCAATGGTGGCAAAAAATATGTCTAGTAAGGAGCCAAAATCCTGGTCAGATTCAGATATATCCGCGATTTTACCAGTGGTCTGAGAGCTAATATATAACAGTTTATTTGATGGGGTATCCTCAGCTAATTCTATCTGGTAGCCTAGGGATTTTAGACAATGCAAACCCCTAGTTAAAGCTATATCCCCAATGGCTAATTTTTCTAATAAGTCCTGGGGACTAATTCCTTGATGATTATGGCTTAAATTATCCGCGATTTGGGTGAGTTTTTGCCAAACTTCTTGGGGGGATATCCTGGGGGGTGGAGAATAGGCGATCGCCAATTTTTTACCAGCCTTGACAGCCTCAGCAAACCAGCCTGTTAATTCCTCCCAACTCCCCGGACAATCACTCACCACCAAATAATTACTTTCCCAACTAATCGGCTGATTATCATCATCTAAAACTGTACTTTCTCCAGGGGGATGATTCCGAAAATCCGCTATATCAACAGCAATTAAGGGGGGGTTAATTTCCGTTTCTGATAAAGCAGGACGCACAGCCAATAGTCGCACCTCGTAGCATCTTTTATGAGCATTAAAATCCAACTCGACGATCGCATCATATCGACCAGGGGGTAATTCCTCTTTATAGTGACCCCACCAAACCCCCGGAAAACCTAATTCCGTAGAATCATCAAATAGGTGATAGGTAGTCCTAATATACTGAACTTTTTTACCCCGTAAATCATAAGGATTTTCATTCCAAACATTATCAAACCAGCAATTCTTAATTAACAACTTGGGAACCGGATTTCCCATTCCGCAGGGTTCCAACAATTTTAACTCTTTGAATAAATGAGAACCCAATTCTGCCACAGTACAAACCAAATCGACTATAATAGGAGATTGAGAGAGTAATATTCCCCCCATACGTTGTCGGAGTTCTCGGTCTATGGCTTGTGTAAATATGGGGATATTCTCAATGGGTAAACTCAAGCCAGCGGCGAAAGGATGACCCCCAAAATTATGCAATAGATGCCGTTGATTATATACTAAATCATAGAGGTCAATTTGATTGATTGAACGCGCCGAACCCCTCGCCAGTCCGGTTTCTGTGCCGCCTTCGGTAGTCAGTAAAATAGTAGGACGGCTATATTCTTGGGCGATTTGACCGGCGACTAATCCTAATACTCCCACAGACCATTGAGGGTCACTCAGGACGATCGCATAAGTAGTAGATAAGTCGATTCTTTGCAACTTTTCCCGCACCTCATAGGCGAGATTTTTCTGCAACTCTCGGCGGCGAAGGTTAGCTATTTCGGTATTGATGGCTAATTGTTTCGCCCTTTGGGGGTCGGGGGTGGTGAGTAATTCCACGACACAACTAACGTCCCCATAAATGCGACTAACTGCATTAATTCTCGGACCGATACCAAAGGATATATCGGTAGGGCGATCGCCATTTTTTTGACACAATTTCAGCAATTCCGCAACTCCCGGACGGGTGGGTTGATCTAGTTGTTTTTGGAGTTGTTGAATCCCTCGTTTAGCTAAATAGCGACAGTCTCCGCTAAGTTCAACCAAATCCGCAATTAAACCAATAGCCACCAAATCTAGTAAATTCTCTAAAGGCTGTTGAGAAACGCCTGGTAAAGCCATATATAATGCTTCTATTAACTTATAAGCGATCGCTACTCCTGAGAGATGATAAAGGGGATGGTCAGTCGGTAAATTGCGAGGATTAATAATCGCCAGGACGGGGGGTCGTGTGGGTGGTAAGGTATGGTGGTCTGTGATAATGACATCAATACCCAAATTTTGCGCTAGTTGTAATTCGGCTAAATTTGTGCTTCCGGTATCGCAGGTAATAATCAGACTACAACCTTGCGCCGCCAAGGTTTCAATTGTCCGTTGGTTTAGTCCGTGGGAGTCGGTCAAACGGTTAGGAATAGTGTAGGAAACAGAGGACCCAAAAAACTGTCGCAACCCTTCCCACAAAACGGCGGTCGCGGTGATACCGTCTGCGTCAAAGTCTCCCCAAATCACGATTTTTTCAGGGTTATTGTGGCTGATACATTTCTGATAAGCGAGAGTTAATCGGGCGATCGCCTCTTGCATTTCCGCCCCAAATTCTCCCGGACTAGCGGGTTGATAGCTGTCAATTTCCAGAAATCTAGTCAACTGTTCCCGCGTCGAAATTCCCCGACACAGTAATAGTTGACACAAGTATTTTCCCGAAATATTAGGGTGATGTCGCTGGATTTCTGGAATCATCCAATGAGGGATGTTTGGGGATGGTTGAACCTTCCACATAGGTTAATTATCTGTTAATTATATCTAGTTAATTCGACTCGATAGCGCTGTTTTTTGGTCACAGAAACCTCCCCAACTTCGAGTCTACCTTTCCCGCGAATAGCGATTAAATCTCCGGTTTTAATAGCAATGCTGGCTTGTTTAACCTCTTTCCAATTAACTCGGACATCACCCCCATCAATTAGCGTCACCATTTTACTGCGAGACATCCCAAATCCGGCAGAAGCGATCGCATCTAAACGCAAGGAAGCCTCAACGGTAGTCATGGCTTTTTTCTTGGGTTCTCGGACTTTCAACTCGCTTAAATCAATCGGTTGAACCTTGACGGGAACCGTCCGCACTTGGGTTAGGTTCATCTCCAGATATTCGACCAATTCAGGAATCACAATAGCCTGACCGCCGCGTTCTCCTAATACTATTATATCTCCGGTTTTTTCTCGCACAATTCCCGTACCTAATAAGGAACCCAGAAAGTCTCGGTGGGTAGCCGTGTCAAATAAAAAGTTCCCGGAAATGTCGATCGCTGCGATTTCTACATGGCTTGAGTCGAGGGGGAGTTCTGATCGGGCGATCGCCATTCGCTGACGTTCTGCTTGCGGATAGCCCCCCCAGGAGAAGGCTTGTACCTCTGTCAGTCGCTGAAAAATTCCTTGTGCTTCTGCGATTTCTGGGGGTGAGAGAAACTCAGTCTGTGTAATTTCCCAGGTTTTCAATGCTTGTTCCGCCAGGTCGATAATTCTGGCGATACAATCTCGATTTTCAATACCGTTAAGTAGTTCTTGCCTTGGCAGCATCAGTTTTTCGATTGTAGGTTGATGCAATTAGTCATTTTCAATTTTAACAGGTTTTGGGCGATCGTCACATTTTCTTTTCTGGATCGGCAAATATCTTGCTGGCTAGTTATTTTGTCATGTAGTAGTCCTAGGGGGGGTCTAGGGTGAGTTATGATTCTTTAAATATCGCCAAATCACATCACCAACAGCCACAACTTTAGGGTGCATCACCTCGATAATATTGTAATTTTCCACCAGCATTAATTGCCGTGAACAACCAACCCTTAAAAACACCCAAAAAATTCGGCATTTTTGATGATGATTAATCTCTGGGGCGCAAGGTGGTTTAAAATAGTATATAGCGTTTCCCGGATTAGTAAGGTACTTTTCAAAGCCCCTCTCCCCTTGGGAGAGGGGTTTGGGGTGAGGGCTCTACCTTATGGACATGAGAAACGCTATAACATCCGTGGTTACACCCAACCCAAAATGCACGGTTACAAATCCAATATATAGCCAGCACCTAAAAAATGCACCATTGGCGGACAATCAGATATAATTTATAGTGCCATACCCAGCAGATATCTACTCTGTGATATGGTCAAAACGACATCTACCAGGACTAACTGAAAATGACACCACAAGAATTGGTTGACAGATACAAACTAGGTGAACGTGACTTCCCCGGAGTCGATTTATCTTATACTACTTGGCAAGGACATGATTTTAGTGATATTAACTTAGAAGGTGCTGATTTAAGCAACTCTAGCTTTAAAAATATGACCTTTAATCAGGCTAATCTCAAGAATTGTAACTTTAGTGAATCAACTTTCCAATCCGTAAAATTTGTTAATGCAGACTTAACTAATGCCTGTTGTATCAAGTCTGATTTGAACACCATCAATTTTTCTGGGGCAGATTTAACCGGGGCTCAATTCCAGGCATCTCGTCGATTTAGTGATATTAAAAGAGATAAAGCTATTCTCAAAAATGTCAATTTTTCTGGCATTAAAATGTCTGGGGAAAATTGGTCGTATTTAGATTTAGAAGGGTGTAATTTTTCTCGGGTTGATGGATACCGCATCAACTTGGCTGGGTCTAACTGCACAAACTGTAATTTTAAAAATGCAAAACTAGAGGAAGCCATCTTGAAAAAAACTTGTTTAGAGGGTGCTAATTTAAAGCAAGCCAACCTCAAAAAAGCTAATCTGATGAAAGCCAAAGTTAAAAATGCTAGTTTTATTGGAGCTAATTTAACTGATGCTTATGTTTATGCGTCTAACTATCAAGACGCTGAAATAATTGGCGCAATTATGCCAGACGGTGAAGTTGACGACCCTGATGATTATTCGATTGTGGAAGTAGAGGAGTCCGGGGTAAAATCGACTAAGGCAGTATTTATTAATACAGAAAACGCGCCGAAATCTCCTAATAGTCCTCACCAAGCTGTTATAATTAATGACTGTATATATATTGCTGGTCAAATAGCCATAGACCCCCGCCTAAATATTATGTTATGCGATGACGAAATTACCGACCAGACGCGGCGAGTGATGGATAATATTGGGGCAATTTTAACGGCGGCGGGAGTAGGTTGGTCTCAGGTGGTGACAACTACCATCTTTATGATAGACTTGCAGGAAAGCGATCGCATGAATAGCGTTTACTCTGGGTATTTCACCGATGGAAATATGCCAATTTGCACCTGTGTAGCCGTGTCGAAACTCCCCGAAAATGCACGAGTACAAATCAAATGTATAGCCAGCACCTAAAAAATGCACCATTGGCGGACAATCAGATATAATTTATAGTGCCATACCCAGCAGATATCTACTCTGTGATATGGTCAAAACGACATCTACCAGGACTAACTGAAAATGGAAGCACAAAAATTGTTTGACAGATACAAACTAGGTGAACGCGACTTCCCCGGAGTCGATTTATCTTATACTACTTGGAAAGGATGTAATTTGAGTGAGATTAACTTAGAAGGTGCTGATTTAAGCAACTCTGACTTTCAAGAGATGACCTTTGATCATGCTAATCTCAAGAATTGTAACTTTAGTGGGTCAACTTTCCAATCCGTACAATTTGTTAATGCCAACTTAACTAACGCCTGTTTTATCAAGTCTGATTTGCAAACCATAGATTTTTCTGGGGCAGATTTAACCGGGGCTCAATTCGAGGAATCTAGTCGATTTGATGATATTAACATGGCTAAAGCTATAATCAAAAATGTTAATTTTTCTGGTAGTAAAATGTTTTCCATAAATTGGTCGTATTTGGATTTAGAAGGATGTAATTTTTCTGGCATTTATGGATTCCGCATAAACTTGGCTGCAGCTAACTGCAAAAAATGTAATTTTAAAATGGCAAACCTAGAGGAAGCCATCTTGAGAGAGACTTGTTTAGAGGGGGCTAATTTCAAGCAAGCTAACATCAAAACAGCTAATCTAATGAAAGCCAAAGTTAAAAATGCGAGTTTTGTCGGAGCCAATTTAACTGATGCAAATTTGTACCTAACTAACTATCAAGAAGCTCAAATCATTGGCGCAATTATGCCAGACGGTGAAGTTTATGACCTCGATGATGATTTGATTATGGAAGTGGGGGAGTCTGGGAGAAACTCGACTAAGGCAGAATTTATTAATACAGAAAACGCGCCGAAATCTCCTAATAGTCCTCACCAAGCCGTTATCATTAATGACTGTATATATATTGCTGGTCAAATAGCCATAGCCCCCCGCCTAAATATTATGTTATGCGATGACGAAATTACCGACCAGACGCGGCGAGTGATGGATAATATTGGCGCGATTTTAACGGCGGCGGGAGTAGGTTGGTCTAAGGTGATGAAAACGACGATTTTTATGGTAGACTTGCAGGAAAGCGATCGCATGAATAGCGTTTACTCTAGCTATTTTACCGATGGAAATATGCCAATTTGCACCTGTGTAGCCGTGTCGCAACTCCCGGAAAATGCACGAGTCCAAATAGAATGTATAGCCACCTTATAGCATAAAGCAGCCCCCCAGAGGTGGGGGGTTTTGGGTGAGGGAAAACTCAGTTAATCACCAAGGGACTAAACCTGATAATTAATCAACATTAGCCCATTCAGTATGGAAAAACTGACCCCTGGGTTTATCGATACGCTCATAAGTATGAGCGCCAAAATAGTCTCGTTGTGCTTGAGTTAAATTTTGAGGTAAACTCACGCGGCGATAACTATCAAAATAATCCAAAGAAGCACTAAAAGCCGGCACAGGAATACCCATAGTATTTGCAGTTACGAGAACTTCTCGCCAAGCCGACTGACGGTCAAGAATAGTGTGCTTAAACTCCGGCGCAAGTAGCAAATTAGGCAATTGAGGATTTTGGTCATAAGCCTGCTTAATTTTATTCAAAAATCCCGCCCGAATAATGCAGCCTCCCTTCCAAATGCGGGCAATTTCGCCCAAATTCAGATTATAATTAAACTCCTGAGAAGCCTTACCCATAAGCGCCATACCCTGAGCATAAGAGCAGATTTTGGAGCAGTATAAAGCATCACGAACTTTATTGATGAAAGAGGTAACATCACCATCAAAATTAGCACTAGGTCCCGGCAATTCCTGAGAAGCTGCCACCCGTTCATCCTTATAGGAAGAAATAATCCGGCTATTAACAGCAGCAGTAATGGTAGGAATAGAAACGCCCAACTCCAAAGCACTAACGACAGTCCAGCGTCCGGTTCCTTTTTGTCCAGCCGAGTCCAAAACCAAGTCAACGAGAGGCTTGCCGGTTTCGGGGTCTTTTTGCTTAAAAATATCGGCGGTAATTTCAATCAGAAAAGAGTTTAACTCATCGGTAGTGTTCCACTCAGCAAAGACCTCATAAAGCTGTTGTTCATTCAAGCCAATGACATTACGCAGGAGGTCATAGGCTTCTGCAATAAGCTGCATATCGCCATATTCAATGCCATTGTGAACCATTTTGACATAGTGACCCGCGCCGCCAGCGCCAATATAAGTGACACAGGGGCCATCATCAACTTGAGCGGCAATTTTAGTTAAAATAGGTTCAAGGGCTTGATAGGAATTCTGAGTTCCTCCGGGCATTAAACTAGGGCCCCATAGCGCGCCTTCCTCGCCGCCGCTGACACCCATACCCATAAACCCTAAACCAGTAGCTTCGAGTTCCTTGGTGCGCCTCTCAGTGTCCTCATAGAGAGAATTTCCCCCATCGATAATCATATCATCGTGATCGAGGAGGGGTTTCAATTGGTTAATGACGGCATCGACAGGTTTACCCGCCTTGACCATGACGAGGATACGGCGGGGACGTTCGAGGGACGCGACAAATTCTTCGAGGGTGTAGGCGGGTTTGACATTTTTGCCGGGGGCCCGTTTTTGCATAAACTCATCAGTTTTGGCACTGGTGCGGTTGTAAACGGCGACAGGAAAGCCATTGCGTTCAACATTCAGGGCTAGGTTTTCACCCATGACCGCTAGACCAATGACACCAAATTTTTGCTCTGACATAAACTTCCGTATAATGGTTGGCTGATCTGTACTTTAGACTGTATCGTTAATTTTTATAGCAGACGAAGGCGATCGCTTTTTTTTAAAACTCTGGTGCTAATTCTCCCAGCGACTGCACAGACAAGAATGCAACCCGGGGAGTTATATGGACTTTCAGCAGTGGGACATAATTTAAGGCGGCGATAGTTAGGTATTGTCTAGTTAAAAACTCTGTGAATGAAAAAAGGGCGACTTGTAGCCGCCCCAAAAACCAACGAGAATCAAGTTATTTACCGAGATTCAAACCGGCATTTTCTTGACTGTACTCTTCCATTTCAATAGGTACAGAGCGCACATTCCAGATTTCATTACAATACTCTCGAATAGTGCGATCGCTCGAAAACTTAGCCATCCGCAGAGCATTCAAAATAGACATCCGAGTCCACTTATCCTGATCACTGTAAGTTTTAGCGACCTGTTTCTGGCAGTCCACATAAGCCTGATAATCAGCAAAAAGCATATACTGATCATGGTACATGAGAGAATCAAGCAAAGGCTTAAATAACTCTTTATCGCCGTGGGAGAAATAGCCATCAGCAATGCGATCGATTACCGCTTTCAGGGACGGATTACTGCTATAATAATCCCAGGGATTATAACCCTTAGCCTTAGTATCAGCAACTTCCTGTGCAGTCAAACCAAACAGGAAGAAATTTTCCGCCCCAGCTTCTTCGCGGATTTCAATATTAGCACCATCCAAGGTGCCAATAGTCATCGCCCCATTCATAGCAAACTTCATGTTTCCGGTTCCAGAGGCTTCTTTTCCAGCGGTAGAAACTTGTTCTGACAAATCCGCCGCCGGATAGATACGCTGACCCAAAGAAACATTAAAATTGTTGAGGAAAACTACCTTTAAGCGACCTCGAACATCAGGATCATGGTTAATGATATCAGCCACCGAATTAGTTAGCTTGATAATCAACTTCGCCATAAAATAACCAGGGGCAGCCTTACCACCAAAGATAAAAGTACAGGGTACAATATGCTGGTCAGGATTCTGCTTAATCCGATTATACAGGCTGATAATATGCAGCACATTCAAATGCTGACGCTTGTACTCATGAATCCGTTTTACCTGGATATCAAACATCGAATGGGGGTCAACTTCGATGCCATTATGTTCCCAGATATATTGTGCTAACTGTCGCTTATTGTGTAGCTTAACTTCTCGCCACTGCTCACAGAAATCTGGGTCATCAACATATTTTTCCAACTGCTTTAGTTGACTAAGGTCTTTTAACCAACCCTCACCGATTTTGGAGTTGTAAAGTTCAGCCAGTTTAGGATTACACATCAAAATCCAGCGTCGGGGAGTGACACCATTAGTCTTATTAATGAACTTTCCTGGCCACAACTTATAGAAATCCCGGAGAGTGTCTTGTTTCAGGAGTTCGGTATGTAGTGCGGCCACGCCATTAACAGCATGACTACCGACACAAGCCAAATGCGCCATACGGACATATTTTTCCCCGGACTCATCAATCAGAGAAAGACGACTGATCAAATTATCATCACCAGGATACCAACGTTTAACGTCTTCCAAGAAGCGGCGATTAATTTCATAAATAATCTCCAGGTGGCGGGGAAGCAGATATTCAAACAAACCCACAGACCATTTTTCCAAGGCTTCTGGGAGTAAAGTATGGTTGGTATAGGAGAAGGTTTTTTGAGTAACCCGCCAAGCGGTATTCCAATCCATCTCATGTTCATCCATTAACAATCGCATCATTTCAGCGATCGCTACTGCCGGGTGAGTATCATTAAGTTGGATAGCGGCGGTATCATGAAGATTATGTAAGCTAGGATGTCGCAGTAGGTGAGTGCGGATAATATCCTGTAGGGAACAAGAAACAAAGAAAAACTGTTGTTCTAGTCGCAATTGCTTACCTTGGGGGGTGTTATCATTGGGATATAACACCTTAGAGATAGTTTCCGATCGCATTTTTTCAGCGACCGCCCCATCATAGTTGCCAGCATTAAAGGCATCAAAATTGAAATCATCAGAAGCCTCAGCCCGCCACAGACGCAGGGGATTAACGGTATTAGTATCATAACCAGGAACCGGAGTATCATAGGGAATCCCTACTACCCGGTTAGCGGGAATCCAACGAACCTTATACTCGCCTTTTTCATTATGGTACATTTCCGTATGGCCGCCTAACTTGACCTCAACGGCTTGGTCAGGGTGGGCAATTTCCCAGGGATTACCAAAGCGCAACCATTTATCAGGGACTTCTGCTTGCCATCCATCTCGGATCGCCTGGGTAAAAATCCCAAATTCGTAGCGAATACCATAACCCACGGCCGGAATTTCCAGAGTAGCCAAGGAATCGAGGAAGCAAGCGGCTAACCGTCCCAAGCCCCCATTACCCAAGCCGGGGTCGGGTTCATGTTCGAGAATTTCATCCAAATCTAACCCAGACTCTTCGACGGCTTGACGTACCCGATCATAAAGATGCAGGTTAATCAGGCTATTACCCATGTGGCGACCCATGAGAAACTCAGCGGAGAGGTAGTAAACTACCTTAACATCTTTCTCCATGTAAGTTTTCATGGTCTTTAGCCAACGATTCAGGAGGCGATCGCGCAAAGTGTAAGCCAAAGCCATATAAAAGTCATCCTGAGTAGCCAGGGACTCATACTTACCTTGAAGATAAAACAGGTTATCTGCAAAAGCCCGTTTTAGAGTTTCCACATTAGTACCTGTGCGATCGTCCTCAATCTGAATCGGACATTGATCGATAGGGATAAGAGGCTGCGTCATAAATTCTCCTTTTCCTGTCTCTCTTGTTGACATATCTCCTCGTCCTGAAGGAGCGAGGATTCCTTGACGCTTCACAGCAATGTGCTACCTAAGTAGTCTTACCCTCGCTCTGCGTCCGTTTAGAGTCTCCCAATGCCCTATGGCGACTATGTTTGATTTTACTCAAGCCCAAAGCTGGTTGTCTTCAGGGATGTAGATTAAGTATGGATCAACTCGGCAATAATTCATAGTCATAACCAAAAACCTTCTGGAAACCCCCCAGACAGCCCCAGACATCCCCCAAAGTTAATCAATCCACCATCGGAACCCTTGAGTAGACAGTCCCATCCATCACACTATCTGGAAACCCTGACAAACTATTCCCAACTATTATAGATTGCCGATTCCCCCGACCCACCGCTATAGTTAGCAGTATATCTGATCCGCCAAATTATGAGTACAATTCCCAAAATCGAATATCTCAAAGTTAGAAATTACCGCGCCTTACAAAATCTCGAATTAAAAAAAATTACTCCCCTCACCGTATTTTTAGGTCCTAACGGCAGTGGCAAATCCACAATTTTTGATGTGTTTGCCTTTCTATCTGAATGCTTCACAGAAAGCCTCAGCAAAGCCTGGGATAGACGGGGTAGATTTCGAGAACTCCGCACCCGAGATAGTCAAGGCTGCATTGTGATTGAATTAAAATATCGAGAAACCTCCGCCTCTCCTTTAATTACCTATCATCTCGCCATCAATGAAGAAAATAATCGCCCTTTGATTGCCGAAGAATGGCTGCATTGGCGACGAGGAGGACAAGGTAAACCCTTCCGTTTTTTGGACTTTAAAAAGGGGGAAGGACAAGTCATTAGTGGGGAAATGCCAGACGAACAAGACGAAAGAATCACGGAACAACTTGACTCACCGGAATTATTAGCAGTTAATACCTTGGGACAATTTGCCAAACATCCCCGGGTTAGTGCTTTAAGGCGGTTCATTACCGGATGGTATTTATCCTATTTAACCGCCGACAATACCCGCAGCATTCCCGAAGCGGGAACCCAAGAAAGATTATCCGCCACCGGGAATAATTTACCTAATGTTATCCAATATTTAAAAGAACAACATCCCCAACGTTTAGAGGCAATCTTAAAAACTTTATCTTCCCGAATTCCTCGCTTAGAAAAAGTGGCAGCATCAATTATGCCAGATGGTCGTTTGTTATTACAAATAAAAGACGCTCCTTTTTCTAATCCAATTCTCGCCAAATTTGCTTCGGACGGCACTTTAAAACTATTGGCATATTTAACTGTATTATATGACCCAAAACCTCCTCAATTAGTCGGCATTGAAGAACCAGAAAATCACTTACATCCGGTTTTATTGCCACAACTGGCTGAAGAATGCCGGACAGCTTCTGCTAATACTCAATTAATGGTAACTACCCATTCTCCGTTTTTTGTGAATAGTTTAAAGCCAGAAGAGTTATGGGTACTGTATCGAGATAATCAAGGTTTTACTCAAGCCAAAAGAACCGCAGATATGCAGGGAGTTAAAGAGTTTATTAATCAAGGTGCCTTACTTGGTTCTCTCTGGATGGAAGATTTTTTTGACGTGGGAAATCCTCTAATAAATCTGTGATTTTTTAACTATAGTTAATCCCCAAAATAGCCCCGGAGGTTTACATTTTTTCTGGCAAATTAGTGGATCAATAACTATCATAATATGATAATATATAAATATGGCGATAATGCGCGGCGCGGATCGCCTTTAATTAATTCCCGGAATTAGCAGATAATGAGTTGGTCAAATCAACCCCCAAAAACTTGGAATCAACGATTAGAGATTTTCATTAATCCCGCCAGTGGTAAAGGTAAATCCCTACAAATATTTGAGCAAATAAAACCCATTTTATCCAACCATAATACCGCATTTAATGTCACCTTTACCAGTTATGCTGGCGACCTCAAAAATCGCATCGAAAATATAGATTTATCCTCAATTGATGGCTTAGTAGTTGTGGGGGGAGATGGTAGCATTCATGAGGTTATTAACGGCTTAATGAACCGTCAAGACTGGGAAAAAGCCATTAAAACACCCCTGGGAATAATCCCCGGTGGCACCAGTAATGGCTTATGTAAAACTCTGCTAGAAGAAGCTGGAGAAACCTATAATGCAATCAATGCTACAATTGCCATTACCAGAGGCAATATTCAACCTCTGGATATTCTGCGGGTTCAACAAGGCGATCGCTTTTATTATAGCATTCTCTCCATAGCCTGGGGATTAATTGCTGCCGTCGATATAAAATCGGATAATCTCCGGTTTTTGGGTTCTTTAAAAACCGATATTTATGCACTATGGGAAATCTTGAAACTGCGTCATTATCGAGGCAAATTATCCCTAATTACTGCCGACTGTGAATCTCCCCTTATAATTGAGGATGATTATATACTGTTATGGGCGATGAATGTTCCCTGGGCGGCTTATAATCTTAATCCCGCACCTCACTCTCACCCCACAGATGGAAATATAGATGTCTTATTAGTGCGGCGTGGTATCTCTAAACTCAACTTAATTAAGGCTTTTTTATTGTGCAATAAAGGACAGCATCTAGCCATCCCAGGAATCGAATATTATAAGCTGCGAGGTTTTCACCTAGACCCCCAAGATGGAGAATTTTTAGCCCTAGACGGGGAACCTATTTCCTCCGCCCCAATTCAAGTTGAAGTCCTACCCAATTTGGCGCGTGTCTTTCATCCTTAAATACCTAGCTATCTGGGAGTTGGTATCTGAGTCCGATTGACTTTTGTCAACTCCTGTGATACTTAGTTTGTCATAAACCAACATTTAGCAACCATCAAAATATGTCAGATACTGTCTACGAAAAATCCTCAGAAATTCCCGAAAATCAAATAGTTTCCCCTCAATCTCCCCTAGACAAAATCCTGCAATTTTTTACCATCAAAATCGCCCAAGCCTTGATTAATGTATCTTGGATAACCCCCAATGGCATCACCTGGACTTCTTTACTAATTGGCGGATTCTTAGCCAGTTTTTTAATCCTAAAAAATTACTATCTTTGGGCAGTGTTAGCCATAGTAATTAGTGGGTTACTAGATTGTTTAGATGGAGACCTAGCTCGGTCTAGGGGTATCGCTTCCGATACCGGAAACTTACTCGATAGTGTATTAGATCGCTATGTAGATTTTTTGATAATATCAGCCCTAATTTTAGGGAACCCTAGGGATAACTTAGTAGTGGGATTAATAGCACTGTTAGGAACTACAATGGTTCCGTATATTCGCGCCAAAAGTGAATCATTAGGTCGCAGCAGTATCGCTAGTATTGGTAGCCGGGCTGTGCGGACAGTTTTGATTATTATAGGACTATTAACCGGGCAAATTTTTCCCCTACTGATAGCTTTGGCGGTAATATCTAATGTGGCAGCTATACATAGATTTGCTCACGCCCTGAACCCAGGGAACGAATAAACCCAACAACTCGAGTCGGGGTGAGTCTCCCAAATGGGTGGATTTATCGATTTATGGCGATCGCCTTTAGTTGTAGAATGAATCAGGATTTCCACAATTGATAGCCCTGACTTAGGCTTTCTGGGTGCGTAACTACAATCTATCTATCTTGACTAGATCGGATGTTGACTTGATCAATAACAAACTACTGAACAGCCCATGGCATCTTCCCGAAAGTACCCACTCACAGCGATTCTGACTGGTATTATAATTAATCTCTCCGCCTGGTTTCCTGGACTGGTGAAAGCCGAAACAATTTTAGGAGTAGTACGTTCCCCATTACCAACAGCAGACTGGAATAGTGTAGAAAGCCGACTACAAAGCAGTCGCATCAACTATCAAACCATTGATATAGATAATCTCAATAGCGCCGAAGCATTACAGGGGCTGCGAGTATTATTCCTTCCCAATGTGGAAGTAATGACCACAGACCAAATTCGTATATTAGAACAATGGGTACAACAGGGCGGGCGGCTAATAGCCAGTGGGACAGTGGGGAACCGTTCAACTCCCTTAGCCCGTGAAAGACTAAGAACCCTAATCGGGTCTTATTGGGCTTTTCCCCTGAGTAACCCAGCCGCGCCGATTACTCAAAGCGATCGCTGTCAAGATCAGATTTGTCGTAATATAACAAACTGGGCCCCCACAGTAAACACCAGTGGAACCGTAGCAGGTGGCGTATTAATTCCCGCCACCCAAGCAAGCTACACCGCCGGAGTTTGGCAGGGTAGTAGCGCTTCCGCCGCCGCCATTGCGACCACCCAGGCTATTTATTTAGGATGGTATTGGGGACGCGGAGAGTCACCAGAAGTAGATACAGCTTGGTTACAGGCTGCTATTAATCGTGACAGCGCCGCCACCCCTCCCCCACAATCCTCTGTAGCCCGGCAAAATACCACCATACAAACCCCCCCACCACGGTCAAATACAGGGACATCAACAACTATTCAAACCCCCCCTCAGCGGTCAAATACAGGGACATCAACAACTATTCAGACCCCCCCACCAGCTAATCGAGTTAGTAACCCCAACCTAGCCTCAGTCAACCCCCGTCCTTCTCTGCTGCAATTATTTACCGACCCCTCGGAACAATCAGCCCCAGCCGGGTTAGAGGTCAAACCAGGTAACGATCCCATTGATAACACTACCGCTATTTTGATGAGGGAGGAATTAGAGAGTCTGTTGGGTAGGTTTGAAAATGCTGTTATAGCTTCGGCTTCTGGTAGTACCCCCATTAACTTGCAGATAGCTTCGGCTGAACCGAAAAATCCAGTGACTACAATTGCTAGTGTCACCACATCTATACCATCAACAAGACAAAATGCGATCGCCCAAGCCCAACAAGCCATTAAACAGTTTCCCGAATTGGTAGCCGCCCAAAATTGGGTAGCAGCCAGAAGATTATGGTTAGATGCGCGTCAAAAATTGTGGGAAAATTACCCCACCGACGGAGAGCGATCGGGCGCAGAAATTCGGGCCGTTTGGCTAGATCGTGGTACAATCGTCGCAGCCAGAGGAGAAGCCGGACTCGCCCAGATATTTGACCGTTTGGCAGATGCCGGAATCAATACCGTATTTTTTGAAACTCTCAACGCCGGATATACTGTCTACCCCTCCCGAGTTGCGCCCGCCCAAAATCCTTTGACCGTCGGTTGGGACCCCTTAGCCGACGCGGTAAAACTAGCAAAAGCTAGGGGTATGGAATTACACGCCTGGGTTTGGGTATTTGCGACCGCTAATCAGCGACACAATGCCGTCTTGCGACAACCTGACAGTTATCTAGGTCCTGTGTTGTCCGCTTACCCGGAATGGGCTAATTTGGATAACCAGGGTCGGACTTGGCACGAAAACGATCGCAAGGCTTACCTAGACCCAGCTAACCGGGAAGTTCGCAGTTATCTATTACGTTTGGTCGGAGAAATTGCCCACAATTATCAGGTTGATGGCATTCATCTCGACTATATCCGCTATCCCTTTCAGGATGCTAACCGTAATTTTAATTTTGGTTATGGTACAGCCTCCAGAACCCAGTTTCGAGATTTAACTGGAGTTGACCCCATTTCTATCACTCCCGGTGATGTGGCATTATGGCAACAGTGGACCCAATTTAGGTCTGACCAGGTGACATCTTTTGTCCGCGATGTCCGACAACTGTTAAACGCCAATTATCCGAATGTGATTCTCTCGGCGGCGGTGTTTCCACACCCGGAAACTGAACGCATTGCTCAAATTCAACAACATTGGGAAGTTTGGGCACGTCAAGGATATCTTGATTTGCTAGTCCCTATGACTTATTCCCTCGATACTAATCGCCTACAGCGCATTACTCAACCTCTCACCGGACCACAACAGTTAGGGCCTACTTTAATCGCCCCCTCCGTCAAACTTTTGGATATTCCTAATGTAGTGGCGATCGACCAAATTCAAGCCCTCAGAGATTTACCTAGTGGTGGCTATTCCATTTTTGCAGTGGAAACCATTGATAGCAACTTGCAGGGATTTTTGCGCCGCACTCAAAATAATGGCGGGAATCATAGCGCCATTATCCCCTACCGTCAGCCTCTCCAAGCTGCCAGCGATCGCTATTTAGCCCTCAAGCGAGAGTGGAGTTTTCTCCTCGCTAATGACCAACTCTGGATCAGGGAATCTCAACTAAGCAGCTTTAGAAACCAAGCAGAAGTTTTAGCACAGGCTTTGCAAAATTTGGCTGAGTCCCCCAACCCTCAAGCCTTGAGTCGCGCTCAACGAGAATTAGCTACTTTTCAATCTCAATTTAACGGTTATATGACCCTCCACGCTAGGGAAAAACCCTACCAAGTCAAAAGTTGGGAAAATCGATTGGCTAGTTTAGATATGCTGTTAAGATACGGCGCACACAGACTAAACTGATAATGTATGCGATGGATGCGATCGCGATCGGGGCCGCTTCCACTGCTAACTAAATCTGAAGGCGGGTTGATTAACTAACCCGCCCTCTGACTCTGACCACAGGATCTATGAATCCTAACCGGACAATTTTCGGTATATTTAATTTAAGCCGATTCGTGCTTGCGTCGCCAAGCCGGATGCCAGAGAACCTCTGCAGTTGACCGTTTTTCTACCATTTCCTTAGTAATCACACAACTGTTAACATCCTTGCGGGAGGGTAACTCATACATTACCTCTAACATTAACTCTTCTAAAATCCCGCGCAATGCACGAGCCCCCGTTTTACGTCGGTAGGCTTCTTTGGCGATCGCAATTAAAGCATCAGGTTCAAACTCCAAAGAAACATTATCCATTTTCAGCAGTTGTTTATACTGCTTAACCAAAGCATTATGAGGCTCAGTCAAGATTTTCACCAGCGCTTCCTCATCAAGAGGAGAAATCACAGTCAGGACTGGAACCCGACCGATAAACTCAGGAATCAGGCCAAATTTCACCAAATCTTGAGGTTCCACATTTTGGAGAACTTCCGTGGAGTCCACAGATGTTTTAACCCCCTCTTCTTCTGGCTTCACCCCCGGTTGAATAAAGCCCAAGGATTTTTTACCCATGCGTTGTTCAACCACCTTATCGAGACCCACAAAAGCTCCGCCGCAGATAAACAGAATCTTGCTCGTATCAATTTGGATAAAATCTTGATAGGGGTGCTTCCTTCCTCCCTGGGGTGGCACATTAACCACAGTTCCCTCTAATATTTTTAACAGAGCTTGTTGCACCCCTTCCCCAGAAACATCTCGCGTGATGGAAGTATTTTCACTTTTGCGGGCAATTTTATCAATTTCGTCGATATAGACAATTCCCTGCTGCGCCGCTTCGATATCGAAATCAGCTACCTGTAGCAACCGCAGTAGGATATTTTCCACATCATCCCCCACATAGCCAGCTTCTGTCAGCGTAGTAGCATCAGCCACCGCAAAGGGAACATCCAGGAGTTTAGCCAGAGATTCTGCTAGGAGAGTTTTACCACATCCAGTCGGCCCCATTAGTAGAATATTCGACTTCTGTAATTCTACCTGCTCGTCGCTATAGCCTTGGGTTTCGTCAAAGCCTTGATTGCTAATGTTTTCGGCATCTACACTAAGACGCTTGTAGTGATTGTAGACTGCCACTGATAAGACTTTTTTGGTATTGTTTTGGCCAATGACGTGCTGATCCAGGTACTGTTTGATTTCCACTGGCTTAGGAAGTTCTGTTAGGGGTGTTAGTCTCGTTGGGGAAGGAGATGGTCTAGTTTCTACACCTAGACCCGGTTGTGGTTTATTTCCAGCCCTTTCTGAAAACTCTTCTTCCAGGATTTCATTACAAAGTTCCACACACTCATCGCAGATATAGACCCCGGGGCCTGCGATTAACTTGCGAACTTGTTCCTGAGATTTGCCACAAAAAGAACACCGTAAATGGGAATCATACCTGGACATATTTAACCTTATTGTCGATAGTTTCTAGCTTTTCTGGGGGAAAAAAAATCTTTAAGTAAATCTAAAGATTCAGTCATTTCGCCCCTGTTGGGTTTTCTAGCCGTGTTTTGCTCTACCTTAAACTTAACATTTAATCATGCTAATGTGGTAGCTAATACTGTTAAAAGATGTTGCTAACTATTTGACCAGCCAACAACCAAGATCAACAGGGATGGGTTGACAGGTGGGGGTAAATTATGATATATTTCACCTACGTGATCATCTTTCATGATAACAGAGGTAAATTGAAAAAGCAACCCAAGTCCTGCTCCCAGGGTCAACTCACGCGCTGATTGATAATTAACGATCGCGTAAAACCTTTAATAGAGTCGTCATGGTGTGAGGTAGGGGTGCGATCGCTTCTATTAATTCCCCGGAAGTGGGATGCTGTAGCGTCAGTTTCCAGGCGTGGAGGGCTTGTCCGGGGAGGTTGACTCCTACGGAGCGACCTTTTCCATAGACGCGATCGCCCACGATAGGATGACCAATGCTGGCGCTGTGAACGCGAATTTGATGGGTGCGACCTGTCTCTAGTTCAAATTCTATCAAAGTATAGTTTCCCAGGCGTTCCTGGACCTGCCAGCGGGTGATAGCGCTACGTCCGCCTTGGTGTTCGGGTACAATTGCCATTTTTTTGCGATCGCTGTGGTGGCGACCTATAGGCTGGTCAATGACACCGGAGGTAGTTTTAGGGACACCATAAATGATGCCCAAATACTGGCGGCGGGCGGTTTTAGCCTGAATTTGAGCCTGTAGGTGTTGGTGGGCGTGGTCAGTTTTGGCGATCGCGATCGCTCCCGTGGTATCTTTATCTAGGCGATGAACTATGCCGGGACGCTGTACGCCGCCAATACCAGCTAAGGTTTCACAATGGGCTAATAGGGCGTTGACTAGGGTATCGTTTGCGTGTCCTGGGGCGGGATGAACTACCAAGCCAGCCGGTTTATTTATGATGAGTAGTTCTTCGTCTTCATAGAGTATATCTAGGGGGATATTAGTAGCCTTTAATTCCAAGGGAATGGCTGGGGGGATTTCCACTTGAATGCGATCGCCAATTTGAACTGTAGCCTTTTTCGACGTACAGGGGGAATTATTTACCCAAACATGACCCGACGAAATTAAGGCTTGTAAACGGGATCTAGACAACTGCTGCACCCTTTCTGATAACCACCTATCCAGGCGTTGATTTTCCCCATCTTGCTCTTCACAAATTAATTCAATAACCATAGATTTTTAAATTTTACTGTCTGTTTCCACAATAATATCCCATCTTTCTAAGGTTGTGCCTAAAATTCGGTCTAATTCAGTTAAAGAGTTGAGGTAATCAATTTGGGCATTTAATTCCGCATTTTGGGCGTTAACTAAATCATCTTGAAACCGGACTAAATCGACTACCGAAGTATTCCCCACACCTAGCCTAATCTTTTCTTCTTCGTTATTTAGTTCCTGTCTCCTCAATTCTGTCAACTCTTTAGCCAACTCTAATTTTTGATAATTATCCCGAACATCCCGCACAGCATTAGCTACATTAATATCAATTTGTTGTCTTTCTTCTTCCAAATCGTTTTGGGCTTGAATTAGACTAATGCGACGGCGTTCAAACTCTTGTTCAATAGTGCGATCGCCCAATTCTTTACTAAACACAATTCCCGCCCTTAATTCCGTTCTATCTTCCACAAGATTGGGGGAGGGGTTGTGTCGAAGTCCTGTATCAAAATCAATCTGCCATCGGCGATTATTTTCAGCTACTATTAAAGCAGTTTCTGCCTTTTCTATTTCTAGTTTTGCTTGTAAATAATCCGGTCTATTTACTAAAGCAATTTCGCGAAATTCTGGAAATTCTGGCATGGCTAGTTCATCCAAATCGATTTGGACAGCCACCGGAATAATATCCTGCTCCAAATCCAGAATATTCAATAATGCTAATTGTTGTCTTTTCAGGTTATTTTGAACATCTAAAAGGCTAATTTCATTATTTTTAACTCCTCGTTGGGCGGGGATTAAGTCAATAGCCGGAAGACGACCTACATTGATTAAAAACTGAGTGTTTTCTACTTGTTGTTGAGAGGAAGCCAAGGACTGCGCTTGAATTTTGACCCTTTCCTGGGCTTGGATTAAATTTCTATAGGCTAAAATCGCCTGGGTGATTTGGTCAATCAAAGTATTTTTGAGGTTTAAAATATTAATCGCTTCATCAAGGCGAGCAATTTTAATCGAGGCGCGATTTACTTCCATCCCACCATCTCTTAAAAGGGGTTGTCGGAAGGATAATTCTAAATTCTGTCTTAATCTATTTTCCGCATTAAAGCTGCTTCCTTGTCTCTCGCCGCGACCTGTCCAGCCCATATTTAACTCTCCCCCTGTGGGAATTTTGATAACCATTTGGGCTCCTAAAACTAAGCCTGATGTCATAGAAATACTTTGTCCCCCCTGTTGAATATCTTGCCATTCAATTGATAAATTGGGGGTAAACTCTGGGGAAAATTTATCTTCGGCTACTTGTAAATCTCGACGCTGTATAATTCGTTGTAGGTACTGATTTTTAATGTTTCTATTATTAGCCAGGGTCAGAAATACCACATCTTGTATAGTTAATTGGACACCATTCTCTTGATTTTCTGGGATAAACTGGCGAATTTCTGGGGAGGGTGTACTTTCATTTTGAGGGGAATTAATGACGGGTTGAGATTGACTAAATTGGGGGAAAATTTCTATGCCATTTAACCAATTATCTAGGGTATTATTGACACTATATTCTGCTGATTGGGGGAGAGTTGCGGCAATGGCTGGTTCAGGTTGGGGGTTAGCGATCGCCTTTTGATTGCTATCTCTTTCTGAGGAATATTCTGGGGAGATAATCTCTGAATTAAGCCCATTTGGCGAGGGTTCAGCTTCTACTTTTAACGGAGATAACCGGGCTATATTTCCCAGAATTCGGGGAAGTTTAAACCGAGTTTTTTCTGTGGTATTATTTTCTGGGTTGATGGTGGAATGCGGTGAAGTTTCGGGAAGGTCGGGAGGGGTGATTGATGGCGTGTTACGGGAGGCGTTAGCTTGGGGAATTGGAGGAGTTTCTAAGCTGATAGCTAGGGTAATACATAAACCTGATGTGGCGATCGCAATTAGTAAAAATCTCAGCCACCAAAAGCGATCGCTCATTGTTGTGAATGGTTCGGGATTTTTAGCCATAATTACTGTCCCTTTAATGCTTTCACTGGGTCTAGTTTACTGGCGCGGAGGGCGGGAAAGAACGCCGCCCCTACCCCCACTAATACGGAGGAACTCAGGGCGATTATAGCAGTTTCGTGGTCAAATTCGTATGGTAAGTTAAACTGTTCTGTAACTACTATAGTCGCGCCGTGAACAGTGGCGATCGCTATAGTTCCACCCATTAAGCTCAAAATCGCCGCCTCTACAATAAACTGTAGCATAACATCGAGTTGTGTAGCTCCAATAGCTCGTCTTAATCCAATTTCGGGGGTACGTTCAATCACAGAAGCAATCGTAACATTAGCAATTCCCACCCCTCCTACAATTAAGGATATTGCACCTACAACTAGCAACGCTTGGGAAACTGATTCGAGGGTTTTCTGTTGTTCTAAAATATCGTTAATATTTTGCCAACCTCGATATTCTTGGGTGGGAACTCGTTGTTTTAAAAGAGCGATCGCTTGCTGTTCTATTTGGTCAATTTCTTCTAGGTTTTTTACCCCTACAGTGATATTATGTAAATGACGCGCTCCCGTCGCCGCCGCATCTAATGGTAGAGGTATCAGCAATAACCCCTGTTGACCTGACCGTGATGATATTTCTCTAGTTTCAGCAACTCCCACTATAGTATAAGGTCGATTTTGAATATACACTGATTGGTTAATCGGGTCAAGATTTCCAAATAGTTCAATTGCCAAAATTTCATCAACGATAATCACGGGTCGATATTGCAAAAAGTCAGTTTCATTAAAAAAACGACCTTTGACCATGCGGCGACCGGAGGTTATTTGGTATTCCAAAGAAACAGCTAATTTTGATTCTGGATTAATACTGCGATCTTGAAATAAAACCGAATTAATCCACCAAGCACTTCGTTGACCAGCAATGGCGGTTACACCCGTTAATCGACTCTGTAAAAACTCTAAATCACTAAGGTTCAAGCCCTGAAATTCAACCCCCCTTCTCCAGGCTGGAGACAATCTAATTACTGGGGCTTCTCTAGCTGCAATTTGTTTAGCAATTACTGATTCCGAAATATTCCGAACTTGTAGAGTCGCCGTCACTGCTGCTACTCCCATAAATACCCCCACCGCTGACAGAGTAGACCGGAGAGGATTACCCATTAATGACTGACAACTTAAACCGAATAAATTTAATAGAGATAAACTCATGAATTGATTGGATGATTAACTGTGGTATAATTTGGCATAAACGATAAATTTATTGAGGCTCATATATAACCAATTTACCTGGTTCTAAGTTGTGGTTTATGGGAGGAGAAATAACTAAATCTCCTGAATTTAAACCCGAGGTAATTTCTACTTGTAGTAATCCTTCGAGTCCGAGGGTGACAGGCTGCTTTTGGGCGGTATTATTATCATCTAACACCCACACATAGCGAGAGTTTCTCTCTCTTTGGATTAATTCTGTATTGAGAACCACAACATTTTCTCGTTGATTTAAGACAATTTCTACACTAACTGGACTTCCGGGAATTAAACGTCCGGTGGGTCTATCTAATTTAACAGTAGCAAAAACTGAGGCTTGTCCTGAACCTGAGTCTTGATTTCCTTCCGACTGTCGGGTGGCGAGATCAACCTGGTCTACTCGTCCTGTAAATACTTCAGGATTAGGCCCTATTTCGGTAACACGGACTAATTGATTTTGTCTAACTTGAACGGCGTTAAGGGTTGATAATTGCAGTCTAACGATTTCCTGATTAGGGTCGCCTAATGTGATTAAATCGTGACCACGATTGAGTCCATCTCCCTCTCTAACGTTGATATTCAGTACCACTCCATTAATAGGAGATGTAATCACAAAATTTTGTAATTTAAGTGCTTCCTCTTGATATTCTATTTGCAGGCGTTCTAGTTCACTGAGGCTTTGTCTCAAGGTGCTTTGCGCCTGTCTTAGCCTAATCTCAGACTCTACCACTGGGGAAGTGTTAACTTTAGTAGAAACGGTGATTAATTCGGCTTTAGCTGATGCTAATTCCATCAATGTAGTATTCAGGTCATGCTTGGCGTTTCTCAATGCGGTGGTTTGCTGACGTACACTTTCTTCTCCCCGTTCAATTTCTTGTTGTGCAACAAATCCTCTTTCTAGGAGTTCTCGGCTGCTGGCTAATTTCTCCTCAGCCGCTGCTAATTCTATCTCAGCTTCTTCGACTTTTTCGCGATGGCGATTAACCTGAGATTCAAGTCTCTGAATTTTTAAATCTTGTACGGCTTTTTGGGAGGCTAATTCTTGCTGATATTGTGCTTGGTCAATTTGTAACTGACGTTGGGTGGCGGTTAGTTGTTCTTGGGCTTCGGCTACTTCTTGGCGATGGCGTTCTACAGTGATTTCCTGTTTTTGGATTTCTAGCTGTTTCTTTTGTAAAATGGTTTGTTGGTTGGGGTTGCGTAAAGTCATAAGTTGTTGACCTTGGGTGACACGATCGCCTACTTGTACTAAAATGTTTTCAACCGCACCATCTTCGGGAGATTTAATGCTACGCTGTCCGCCTAGTTCTAAAATTCCGCCTTCATTAATGCGATCTTCGACATCTCCGAGTTGGACAGGAATTACCTCGGCAGAAATGGGTGCTGGTGGTCGATTTTGGATAAGGTCATAACCCAAAACTCCACCCACTCCGACCACAGCGAATAGGGCGGAACCCATGATCCATTTGAGACCCCGCTGATAGGCTTGTTTGGCAGGATAATCTACAATAGACACAGTATCAAAGTTGCTGTTTGAGCTAACCTATAGTAGTTGGCAATGGCTTTTGAAGTGTTTTCCAGCATCATCGATGTAACCATTAGCTCATCGATAGCCTAATTAAGATATGATAGCAAACTAACACTGTCTGCCCCAAAGAAAACCGGGTTATGTCGCCGACATACTGTATATAGCAGTTAATATAGCTGTTAGGAGTCTCCTCCCGTCAAGTTAAGTTGTCCACCAGGAGTAGTCTGAGGGGACTACTTGATCAGTTGTTAAGGTTCCTACCTGCTTTTTTTTGTGATTTTTGTTGAACGGGGTCAATATGTACAAGAACTTGGATAATGTTCCGCCCATGACCAGCGAAGATATCCCCGAAGCGATTCGAGATACTCCCAAGTCTGATAATAGTAACCTTGGTAAGTCTAAGCGATCGCCAAAATTTTGGCAGTGGTTAGCCCTGGCTATAGCAGCCTTTGGGGTGGCGATCGCCCTCAACTACCAATTTGGGATTTTTGTGGTAGATCGCACCTCTATCAACCTCTCAGCATCAGAAACAACTGATGCTATGCAACCGCCACCAACAACTAACCCACTACCCACACCATCGGTTATCCCTAACCAAGTGTCCCAACTACCAGTTAATCTTCTGGGACATCTTCCCTATGAGGAAGCGCCCGAGAGTGAACTGAAAAATATTACCGCTGATGGTGTAATCAGGTTACGTCGCGCCGCCGCTTATGCCTTTTTGGAAATGACTGATGCAGCCAGAAGAAGCGGCATTATTTTGGTTCCGATATCTGGGTTTCGGGGTTTGGAAGATCAGGAATTTTTGTTTTTTGACATCAAAGCCCAAAGGGGACAAGTTCCCAGTCAACGCGCCCAAGTAAGCGCCCCTCCTGGCTACAGTGAACATCACACCGGCTATGCTATTGATGTGGCTGATGCTAATTTTCCCGATACGGATCTCAGAGAGACTTTTGATCAAACTCCGGCTTTTAAATGGCTACTGGATAATGCGGCTTTCTATAGTTTTGAGCTATCATTTCCGAAAGATAACCCCCTGGGGGTGAGTTATGAACCCTGGCACTGGCGTTATGTGGGCGATCGCCATAGTTTAGAAACCTTCTATAAAGCGCGGTCTATAGATGTAGCGTCTCCCTCTGACCTAGTGAACGGTGACAATTGATAATAAGTGATAAATGCGGGATACTTCTTTAAATCTGATTGCGATTACTATCTTTACCCTGACTTTAACTACCCTGGTAGCGCCTCTGTTGGAGATATCGGCGGCGGTTCCAGCCGGGATGGTTTTTGTATTATTGGGATTGGCTACTCTGGATACTTTTAGCCTACAGGGTCAAGGATCGACTATTTTAGTGGATTGGTTGGCGGGGGCTTCTGGTTCTCGGCGCGATCGCATTGTCCACCACGAAGCTGGTCACTTTTTGATGGCTTATTTGTTAGGTGTTCCGGTGGAAGGATATGCACTGACGGCTTGGGAAGCCTTTAGACAAGGACAAAAAGCCCAAGGAGGAGTCCGCTTTAATGATGTCGAGTTGATGGAACAACTTAACCATGGGGTGATTTCTTCAGAGGCGATCGATAAATACTGTAAGGTGTGGATGGCGGGTATCGCTGCCGAAATTTTGGTTTATGATCAGGCTCTCGGGGGAGTTTCCGATCGCCAGAATATTAGGCGGTTATGGACTCAATTAAGGCGCTCACCTCAAGATGCTCAAATTAAGGAACGCTGGGCTATCTTACAGGCTCAAACTTTGCTCAAACAAAACTGGTGTACCTATGAAGCCTTGGCGGCGGCTATGGCTGAGGGTGCTTCTGTGGCTGAGTGTTATGGGTTAATTGGCGATCGCAAAGCCAGTTAATCCAAATATCCTCAAAATATCCTCAAATAGTGATTTCATTGACCAAACGCTTAGTGAAAAACGCGATAAATTAGATGTCAAAAGTCAATGGACACCCCTTGCTGTTTTCATAAACAGGTAAGGATAAGGATGTGGAGTGGGACAGGCTGATGACCTTTGAGGATATCTATCGATTTTTTCAAGACCCGCCGCCGATTTATCTAAATCGGGAGTTAGCGGTGTGCTATGTCTTATCGGTGTTTTTGGGTGAAGACTCCTATGGAACTGAGTTGATTAAACGCTTAGAGCAAGAATATAGGATCTATCGTCTGTCAGATACAGTTCTCTATAGCGCTTTGAAGTTTTTGGAACGGGAGGGAACTATTAGCGGATACTGGAAAAAGGTTGACGGTCGAGGAAGACCCCGCCGAATGTACCAAGTTTTACCCGAGTGTCGTCCCCTAGCCAAAGAACTGGCTCAACTGTGGTATGACTACACCAATAGCCGTAAAATAGTCTAGTGTAGTGTCCGCTAGTCGTTCCCGAAATTTATGACCATTCCTGTTATTCCATCGACTTTTTTTCTGACCCTGTTATTGGCTGTCGGTCTGTTTTTCTTTATCAAGGCTTCGGTTAAGGAGCGAACTGAGCAGCAAACTATCTGTGTCCCCGAAGACGCGGACACTCTCTTAGACCAAATTCAGAATTATTTTCACTCGCGAGCCTACCGTGCGATCGCTATTGATCGCCAGGAAAATTCGATCACCTATGAAGGCTTAGTCCGCCCTAGCTGGTTCATGGCCATTTTCCTCACCCTGTTAACCGCTGTTGGTAGCCTGTGTTTGGGTTTGGTGTTGTCAATGGCTATCCCCGCTTCTGGCTATGGTTTTCTCGCCCTGGTGCTGTTGTCTCCTCTGGCTGGCTTTTTTTATTGGCAAAAGGCCAAGCGACCAGAGCAGGTGTTCCTACAACTGGAAGCCGTCAGAAGTTCTGAGAGCAGAACCGAGAGTCTGATTCGGGTTACAGCCCATAGAGATGAACTGGCTACCTTAAAACAAGCTCTCGCTTCTAAGCAATCAGAGAACATTTAAGGCTAATAGCAACCCGATCTAACTTTTGGCATTAATTCCCCTAGCACGACCAGTAATTGGCCGCCTAGCTTCTCCCCCTCTCCCCAAGCCAACGGGGACGCTCCCCAATTCAGGAACGATTAAATCAGAGAGGGTTCTCATACTTAGTCCTCGGCATACTCCTCCCGTTAACTTCTGGTATAACGGGAGACTCCTGCCGACATTAAGTTAATCTGATGACAAACCAATGTCTGGTTAATCTCCCTGTTCGGAACAGTTTGATCTCCCCAAATATGGCGGAATCCTGACACAAAAAATGATGTTGTCAGTTACAACATCCACAACTAAACTCTTGCCGTTGTCGTCACCAGGTTATTGTTTTTTTCAGCAATATGCTTTAGGCTGGGGAACAAAAAATGGTTTTCTTCGACATACTGAGCACCAAATAGACCTTTTTCCGCCCAAAAATAGCGATCGGTCGTGTGTTCGTTTCTTTTGACCAGTAGCAAAGCCGGAGGAATTATGCCCTCAGAGTGAATATACTTGCGGGCGGCAGTTACCGGTTTATCTTCGCCACTGGAAATGCTATATTGAGGCACGCATTCAAGAATGCGCCGTCCCTCTTGTCTGCGACGGCTCTTGCGCTTACGTCTTCTAGCCAATTTCTTTACCTCCTCTTTGAGCAGATGGGTGTAAATCTAGCTACCAAATACGAGTGAATTATATACCTTATGGCCAGAAATTTCAATAGATTTTAATACATTGATACAAATAAAAAATAATCACCCGGTTTTTTGGAACTCAAGGGATTATCCCTAGATGGTTTGACCCCCAAGTTGAGTTTCTCATGGTCCCATCACTCTCAAAAGGCAAAAGTGGACAGCCGTGGCCTGTGAATTCCAGACTACTATATAATCGGGATAGCGCCTTTGAGATCAAGTTTGATGGTTTGTGGGTCGGGTTAGTCTACCATACCACGGGGTAAATTAGTTCTGATTAAATTAATTGTTAATAAACCTTGCTCATGGCTACCAGTCCGGAATTTATCACCCTTTGTCAAGCTCAAGTTTCCCTAATCACGGGTTTGGGAGCGTCTTTAAGTGTGGTATATCTGGCGGAAGATTGGGCGGCGGGTCAGCCAGGAAAACTGATCCCGATCGCCGCTTATCCTGAAATACCTCGGTCATGGTCTGATGATCAAGTTCTGATCCAACTACCCCAGTCGGATTTTACCTGGTCTGTTAAACCTAGTCTCCTCCCCAGTGTAGCCCCCCAATCAGAAACTATTGCCAGGACAGAGACAGAAGAAGTGGAATCAGTACCAGATCCATCCCCAGAGTCGGACTGGGAAGATGGGGAGTCACATCAAAAACAAGTCCTCCCCCTAATTCACGATCGCATGGTGATGGGTTTTTTGGTGACAGGTCGCGATGACCGACCCTGGAATTCCCAAGAACAGCGACAACTTAGGGCGATCGCTCATACTCTTACTACTGCCTGTATTTTGGATCGACGTTCTCAATGGCTACAACAGGAAGTTAGACAGCAATATCAGCTACAGAGCCAAGAATACCAAACTCTACAGGGGTTATTGCATCAGCTAAAAAGTCCCCTGACTGCTTTGCGGACTTTTGGGAAACTGTTACTTAAACGCCTCAGCCCTGATGACCGTAACTATAAACTGGCTGATAATATCCTCAGCCAAAGCGATCGCATGGAGGAACTACTCCAACAGGTCGATCTCACTGCGGAAAGAGGAGAAAATCTCCTCAGTCTCCCCTTTTCCTCCATTGAAGATAGCCAAACAGCCACAGTAGAATATGTAAACACTAGCCCCGAACCTCCGACACCAGTGGCTAAGTCCCCGGTTTTGCTACCTGCTACTGATATTATTGAACCGATTAAGGTTCAGGAGATTATTAACCCCCTATGGACGGCCACTTGTGCGATCGCTGATGAACGACAACTTATATGTATTGCGGAAATTCCCCCACAAGTCCCTACAGTCAGAGGAAATGCTAAGGCCCTGCGGGAGGTGATGAGCAATCTTTTGGATAATGCACTTAAATATACTCCCCCCGGCGGCGAGATTTATCTGAAAGTTGCCCAGAATTATGCGATCAACCATTGGCCTGATCCGGGTGTGGGTATTGCTATCAGTGACACGGGACCAGGAATTCCGCCTGGCGATCGCGATCGTCTATTTGAAAGAGGATATCGGGGTATTCAAGCTCAAGGAAATATTCCTGGTACTGGCCTGGGTTTGGCGATCGTCCAAGATTTACTCCAGCCAATGCAAGGAGAAATTCAGGTCTATTCTCCCTGTCTTCCTCAATGGCTACCCCAGGGAGTCACTCCCAAAACTGAAGCAGGAACAACTTTTATTATCGGCTTACCCGTCACTTTCGGTCGCTCTCCTGTTTCATAGCCACACATGATATCGTATAATTTTTGAGCGCAGTTACCACCCGAAAAATCAACCCCACTGTTCTAGAAAAATACTAGGGACATCTATAGCATGAATGAATTGGTTAAACGAGAGGATATTCTCGCTAGAGCCGAAGATAGAAGAAATTTATGTAGAATTATGTCTTGGGCGCATCTTTATGTGTCAATTCGTTGGTCTCACACTAATTTATATATCGGTATTCCTAGCACCGTTTTAGCGGCCGCTGCTAGTGTGCAAGCGATCGCAGATTTGCAAGCGGAAAATGGCGCCAGCTATGGATTATATATTGTATTTTCAATTATGGTGGCGAGTTTGGCTCCTTTATTGACTTTTCTCAATCCTATGGATAGGGCTAGTAACCACTTGGCCGCTTCTCGTGTCTATGAACAAATGGGAGATGCTTATGATAAATTCTTGCTTTATTGTCTCGTTAATCCCCAGGATCTGATTGTTGAACTGGAAAAATTAGTATCCTTAAATGAGCAGTATAATGAACTTAAAAAACCTCTACCAATTACCCCGGAATGGGCTTATAAAAAATCTGTCAAACAGTCTAAAGATAAAAATTTGGTCGCCACTTTTGCTGAGAATTATGATGGCAAAGTCAATGTAAAATAAGCCTAAACATCCTGCCATGATACCTGATTTAGAAGGTTTAGAAATTAGCCGAGGAGAACTTAAACACCTCAGCGGACTGGGTATCAACCGAGTCTACCGACCTGCTACTGTTAAAAAGTTGTTCCATGAGGCATTAAAAACTTTGCTGGCTATGGGTTTAGTCTTACTCAGTTATGGGATACTAATTGGGATTTTTCCAGCGGATCAAACGGTTTTGGTCGTCATTCATGCGATCGCCTGTTTGGGGTTAATTGTTGATGATGCACTGAAAATTATCACAACTTGGCGGCATAAATCTTTAATAGCTATTTGGATGCAAGTTGAGCGATATAATAGAATTATTCATGCGATCGCCTTTTGTGATCAACTGGAAAATGCCGGAAATCCTACCGCTAAAGTCACTGACCGTTCCCAAATTCTTAGCGCCTTGAAAATGATTAGGGAAGAATTGGTTAGAACCCTTAATACAGAGGCAATGATTCGCCGGAATCGTTCCTTAATTAAACAATCGTCCCATCTGTTTCCCTGTGATGTTTCTAATTTAACGATACCTCAATGGCAAGACTCTACTACCCCTGATCATCAAATGTTAGCAGAAGCCTGGGATATTGCTATGGCTGTGGAAGCTATAGTTATCAAATCTGTTAAGCTACGGGATAAGTATCTTTAACATTAACCATCAAACCAACAGCCAAATGAAGATGAAATCACCTACTGCTACTTTACTGGTTTTCTGTCCAGACCGTCGTGGACTGGTGGCGAAAATTGCCAATTTTATCTACTCTAATGGTGGCAATATTATTCACGCTGACCAACATACTGATGCTTCAGCTCAATTGTTTTTAACTAGGATTGAATGGGAGTTAAAAGACTTTAATTTACCCAGAGATGTCATTGGGCCTGCTTTTAGTGCGATCGCCAAACCTTTAGAGGCAAATTGGCAACTACATTTTTCTGATACTATCCCCAGAATTGCTATCTGGGTGACTAAGCAAGACCATTGTTTATTAGACCTATTATGGCGATGGCAAGCTCAAGAAATTCCGGCGGAAATTCCCCTAATTATTAGTAATCATCCCGACCTTAAACCTATTGCGGATCAGTTGGCGATCGCCTTTCATCATATCCCCATGACTCCCGACACTAAAAACGCACAAGAAGCCCAGCAGCTTGAGTTATTAAGACAACACAAAATAGATTTAGTCGTTTTAGCTAAATATATGCAAATTCTCAGCCCTCAATTTGTTAGTAGTTTCCCTTCAATTATTAATATTCATCACTCTTTTTTACCTGCTTTTCCCGGAGCAAATCCCTATCAGCGCGCCTATGACCGGGGGGTAAAAATTATCGGTGCTACCGCCCATTATGTCACTGCAGATCTCGATGAAGGACCTATAATAGAACAAGATGTTGTTCGTGTCAGCCACCGAGATACAGTTGCTGACCTAGTTCGCAAAGGCAAAGATTTAGAGCGATTAGTATTATCTCGCGCCGTCCGTTTTCACCTCCAACACCGTGTTTTAGTCTATGGTAATCGCACCGTAGTTTTTGCTTGAAATTAGCCGAATCATGTCAGATTTGATCTGGTAGGCTAACCGGGAAAGTTTCCCCGTTAAAAGTTACGCGATCGCCTTCTATTAATTTTCGTCCCCGTCTAGTTTCTATTTCTCCATTAACCATTACATAACCCGACTGAATAAAAGCCTTAGCTTGTCCGCCACTTTGCACTAACCCCGACCGTTTCAAAAACTTATCTAGTTTGATGTTTTGTTCTGTAACTTTCACCACCATTTCCTCAATTTAATTTCTCAATTTAATTTCTCAATCCACTCAGGAATTACCTCAAGAGAACCATACCACTTTCCTGGAGATCTGGGAGAATGCCAAACATTATCTAAGGTGATATTTTCAGCCCCTTCTAAATGGGCAGCCTCAATAGGTGTAATGCCATCACCCCAAGTATTTCCCACCCCCACAGTTATTTTATAGCTGTTATAAGCTAGTAATTGTCCTCGCTTACGTCCCCCCATAATCGCTTTACCAGCTATACAAATATAGCGGATATCTTCATAGAATGCACCCGGATAATTAAACTTGACAAAATCCAAATTTTTGCGAGTCCATTGTTCCTGACTAATATGGGGAGTGCCCAAGGTGATGAGACTCTTTATATATGGTCGCGCATTCCACAAACCCTGGGTATCTTCCTTAACATCATTATGAATAGTATAGGGTTTTTCTCCCATATAAATTCTGGCAATCCAACCCCCAGCAGAATGACCAATTAAGTTAACTTGATCAGAACTATACTCAAGCCTAGTTTGCTGTACCGTCGTATTAATTTTACGCAAAATCGGCACCATTGACCTACCGCCAACTGTCGGCAACCAATCGCGTTTTTTGATGGGAACAATATGGGTCGGTATTCCCTCCCTTTGCAGGAATTGTCCTAACTCCTGATAGTCTTTGAATGAGGCAAAATAGCCGGGAATAATCACAGTAGGTCTGGGCATTTTTCAGCAATTAAATCCTTTTGAGTCCGTTGAGCAGTTGGCAAATCTTGGCGATCGCCTCCAAGACTTAAATCAAATGATACAATGAAGCGTTTACCCTTGTCGTTTTGTGCGAGTACAGATTGGTGTCAAGGGACTTAATGCGATCGCTTTTTTGTCCTAGGTGGGAATTTGTACTTATTTTGTCCATTTTCCCAGTAGGCTGTCATCCATTGGGCCAGTATGATAACTTACTCATTGCTTTCTGCTCTGGGACGGTTAATTCGGCTAGTGCGATCGCTTAATTCTGTTGGGTACTGCCTATATTGATTTAGGATTGTGTAAATCAGCTTCATTAGTTCGTTGTCTCTGGAGTTAACCTCTGATATCAGTTTCTGGTTTTGCTTCATTAACTGCCAGACTAAAAAAACTGTAATGCCATCAGTTCCCAGTTTGACTATATCTGGTAATACATTAGAGTCCATTGTTGTTGATTTCGTTGTCTCTTAAATGAAGTCCATGATCATCAGTTGTTTTAGTTAAATATTTTTCAATATGTCTGAAAACCAGCCAGATTATTTTTCTGTCTTCTCTAGTATTAGGGGTCGAGATAGACCTCACGGTCTACCCCTCCCATTCAGCAGCAGAACCGTACATGAGACTTTCACCTCATACGGCTCCTAGTTTGACCGTCTCCTTATTAAGAGTACAGCATCATCTCTTCATCAAGAGCTGTTTTATCATCGTGACAATGGCGATGTAATAGTTGAAGATTCTTGTATTCATCCTTTCCGCCTTGGCTTCTAGGTACAATATGGTCTACTTCA